>Ga0209382_10000076_pt1 | contig 138407 bp, 126 predicted proteins | sample SoiMetdeltSBSDD5_FD_187599 | JGI IMG/M metagenome (GOLD analysis project Ga0209382, IMG submission 187599) | Bulk soil microbial communities from a Populus tree surrounding site in Tennessee, USA - Soil MetaG P. deltoides SBSDD5 (SPAdes) (version 2) | ecosystem: Environmental > Terrestrial >... | reverse complement strand
GCACACCTGTCCGGGAGGCGACCGGGATTCCACCCACAGCGCCGATGTTCCCTACGAGGAGCTGTTGCCCAGTCTCTTCGAGCTCAAAGCGGGCCGCTTCTACGTGTCGCTCGCCGACGAGCCGGACCGCGAGCGCGTGCTGCGCGTGATCCGCGACCATCTCAAGCCCGACCAACGCGTGTTCGTGGGGGTGGTCGCCCCCATCGATCCCCGGGTCGAAACGCCCGAGGAGGTACGCGACCGCGTCCTCGAGGCGGCACGGTACATTCCCGTGGCGCAGCTGGGCACCACCGATGACTGCGGATTCGCGCCCTTCAGTGACGACGTGTCCACGACTCGCGACACCGCCTTCGCCAAGATCCGGGCCCGCGTGCTCGGCACCGCGCTCGCGGCGAAGGCGCTTGGGCTTCCATGAGCGAGCGCGACGACGAGGAACGTCAGCTTCGCGCCGTCGCCCTGCAGAACGCCAATGCCATCCTGGTGGCGCGGCGGCGCGCCGAGCTGGACCTCTTGCATGCGAAGGAGGCGCTCGAGCAAAGGACGCGCGAGCTCGCTCACTCGCTGGTGATGCTGCGGGCCACGCTGGAGGCGGCCACCGACGGCATCCTGGTGACCGACGAGCGCGGCGCCGTCACCGACTTCAACGCGCGGTATCTCGCGATGTGGGGCCTTCCCCGCGAGGCGGTGGCGTCGGCGCGTCACGCGCAGATCCAGGAGCGCATCGCACCCCAGGTGGGGGACTCTCGGCAATTCGCCGAGCGGGTGGCGGCGATCTACGCTTCGTCCGCTCCCGACACCTTCGACGTGCTGGAGCTGGCGGATGGCCGGGTCTTCGAGCGGCACTCGCGCGTCCAGATCGTCGACTCGCGCAACGTGGGCCGGGTGTGGACCTTCCGCGACGTCACCCCCCAGCGCCGCGCCGAGGACGAGCGCAAGATCCTGCTCGAGAGCGAGCGGGCGGCGCGGAGCCAGGCGGAGCGGGCGAGCGCCATGAAGGATGAGTTCCTCGCCACCCTGTCGCACGAGCTGCGGAGCCCGCTCAACGCCATTCTCGGCTGGTCGCACATGCTCCGCCTCCAGACGATGAGTCCGGCCGACCTTCAGCGCGGGCTCGAGGTCATCGAGCGAAGCGCGCGCGCCCAGGCGCAGCTGATCGAGGATCTGCTCGACATGGGCCGAATCACGTCGGGCAAGCTGCGGCTCGACATCCAGCCGGTGATGCCGGCGGCGGTAGTCGAGGCGGCCCTCGACACGGTGGGCGCGGCGGCGGAGGCCAAGGGCATCCGCCTGATCACAGCCCTGGATCCATCGGCCGGCCCCGTCGCCGGCGATCCCAGTCGGCTCCAGCAGGTCGTCTGGAACCTGCTGTCCAACGCGATCAAGTTCACCCCGAGAGCCGGCCGCGTCCAGGTGAGCGTCCGGCAGAACGAGTCTCACATCGAGATCAGCGTGGCCGACACCGGCGCCGGCATCACGCCCGAGTTCCTCCCGCAAGTGTTCGACCGCTTCCGGCAGGGCGACGCATCCAGCACCCGGACTATCGGCGGCCTCGGCCTGGGCCTCGCGATCGTGAAGCAGTTCGTGGAGCTCCACGGCGGCTCCGTGGAGGCGAGAAGTGACGGGCCGGGGCAAGGGGCGACGTTCACCGTCTCCCTGCCCCTCATGGCCGTGCAGGCCGAGGCGCCGGGGGAACGGTCGCGTCCCCGCGAGCCCAGCTTCGCCGCCCTGGACTTCAAGCGGCTGGACCTGACCGGCGTGAAGGTGCTGGTCGTGGACGACGAGGAGGTCGCCCGCGACCTCATCGCCCGTGTGCTCGCCGAGTGTCGAGCGGAGGTGGTCATCGCTGGGACTGCCGAGGCGGCCCTTGCCGCCGTCGAACACACGCACCCACACGTGCTCGTGAGCGACGTGGGGATGCCGAACGTCGACGGGTATCAGCTCCTTCGTCTCGTACGCGAGCTCGGTGAGTCCCGGGGTGGGGGGGTGCCTGCCATCGCGCTGACCGCCTTCGCCCGCAACGAGGACCAGGCCCGCGCCCTGCAGGCGGGATTTCTCGTCCATGTGGCCAAGCCGGTAGAGCCTGCGGAGCTCGTCGCCGCGGTGGCCAGCGTGGTGGGCCGCGCCGGCGATACCGTGCGGGCGTGAGCGACTACAGCTTCTTGAGCGTGGCCTGGTGCGCCTGCCAGATCGGCGGGGGGAGGCGGTCGCCGAAGGTCTGGTAGAACTGGCCGAGCTCGTCGAGGGCGTTGACCCAATCGTCCTTGCCCACGCGGAGCGCCTCGGCCAGCTTTGCCGGCGGCATGTCCAGCCCGGAGAGATCGAGCGCGCCGGGCGAGGGCACATTGCCGATGGCGGTCTCGGTGGCCTGCCCGCCGCCGTGGATGCGCTCCAGTATCCACTTGAGCACGCGCACGTTCTCGCTGTAGCCCGGCCAGAGGAACTTGCCTTCGGCGTCGCGGCGGAACCAGTTCACGCGGAAGATCTTGGGCGGGTTCTTGAGGCGCCGGCCCATGGCCAGCCAGTGGGAGAGGTAGTCGGCCATGTTGTAGCCGCAGAACGGGATCATCGCCATGGGATCGCGTCGCACCACGCCCACCTGCCCGGTGATGGCGGCGGTGGTCTCGGTGCCCATCGCCGAGCCGAGGAAGACGCCGTGATCCCAGTCGAAGGCCTGGAACACGAGCGGCACCACCTGCGCCCGCCGCGACCCGAAGATGAAGCCCGAGATGGGCACACCGGCGGGGTCCTCCCAGTTGGGCGCGATGGACGGGCACTGGGACGCGAGCACGGTGAATCGTGAGTTGGGATGCGCGGCGGGCCCCCCACCCGGCTGCCAGGGCTTGCCCTGCCAGTCGGCGAGGCCGGGGGGCGGCGGCGTATCCATGCCCTCCCACCAGGGCTCGCGCTCGGCGGTCATCGCCACGTTGGTGAAAATGGTGTTGGACCGGACCATGGCCATGCCGTTGGGATTGGTCTTGGCCGAGGTGTTGGGGGCGACGCCGAAGAAGCCACGCTCGGGATTGACGGCGCGCAGCTGCCCGTGCTTGTCCACATGGATCCAGGCGATGTCGTCGCCCACCGTCCAGCAGCGATAGCCCGGCAGCCGCGAGATCACCATCGCGAGGTTGGTCTTGCCGGAGGCGCTCGGCATCGCGGCCGCCAGGTACGTGATCTTGCCGGATGGATCCTCTACGCCCAGGATCAGCATGTGCTCGGCCAGCCAGCCTTCCTGCCGGGCCTGGGCGGAGGCGATGCGGAGGGCGTGGCACTTCTTGCCGAGCAAGGCATTGCCGCCGTAGCCCGAGCCGACGCTCCAGATCAGGCGCTCCTCCGGGAAGTGCAGGATGAAGCGGCGGTCCGGCGAGAGGTCGCCCAGTGAGTGCAGGCCCGGCACGAAGTCGTCGTCCGACCGCATGTGCTCGAGGGCCACTGCCCCCACGCGCGTCATGATCTGCATGCTCGCGGTGGCGTACGCGCTGTCCGACACCATGACGCCCACGCGGCTCATGGAGGAGCCGGCGGGGCCCATCAGGTAGGGGATCGCGTACATGGTCCGGCCCCGCATGCTGCCGCGGAAGAGCCCCCCGATGCGCTGCTTGGCCTCGCGCGGGTCCATCCAGTTGTTGGTGGGGCCGGCGTCGTCCTTGTTCCGGGAGCAGATGAAGGTGAGCTGCTCGGTCCGGGCGACGTCGGTGGGATGGCTACGGTGCAGATAGCAGTTGGGATAGGTCCGCTCGTTGAGGGGCACGAGGGTGCCGTCGCCGAGCATCTGACTTACGAGGCGGTCATACTCGGCCTTGGAGCCGTCGCACCACACGACCTCGGCGGGGTTGGTGAGGCCGGCAACTTCATCCACCCATTTCTCGGCGACACTCGTTGTGGCCATCGTGCCCTCGCGGTGTCAGGGAAGGAGGAACTGGAGGACTCGGCTGGCCCGTACTCTAGCAGAAATCCGCGAGAGTACCGACGGCGAAGTTCGACGCAGGCGCGCCATCGCCGCCGCCCCGCCCATCGTCGGGGGGGGGCGGCGGCGGACGCACGAGATCAGGCCGGCTCGCGTCCCTCGTAGCGCGCGAGCTTGCTGCGCAGGGTCTTGGGTGTGATGCCGAGCACGTCGGCGGCCCGCGTCTTGTTGCCCTCGTGGCGGGCGAGGGTCCGGAGGAGGAGGTCGCGCTCCGCGTCGTCGAGCGTCGTGCCGAGCGGAATGACCACCGACCCCTCGTCGTGAACCGGCTCGCCCGCCGCCGGCGTGGCCGCTCGCGGCGCCGTGCTCGCGAGGGGGAGCTGGTCCCGCGTGACGATGTCGGCAGGGCAGGTCACCGTGGCCCGCTCGATCACGTTGCGCAGCTCCCGCACGTTGCCCGGCCAGCTCCACTGCATGAGCGCCTGCAAGGCGGGGTCGTCCAGGCCCTTGACCCGCTTGTCGTACTTCGCGTTGAACTCCTCGACGAAGGCCTCCACGAGGAGCGGGATGTCCTCTTTCCGTTGACGGAGAGGCGGCATAGCCACCGCGAACACGTTGAGGCGATAGAAGAGGTCCTCGCGGAAAGTCCCGTCCTTGACTGCCTTGAGGGGGTCCTTGTTGGTGGCGGCGATGATGCGCACGTCGACGCTGAGCTCGCCTTTGCCGCCGAGGCGCCGCACCTGCCCTTCCTGGAGGATGCGGAGGTACTTGGCCTGGAGCGCCGGACTCATCTCCACGATCTCGTCGAGGAAGATGGTGCCCTTGTCGGCGAGCTCGAAGTAGCCCGCCCGCCGCTCGAGCGCGCCGGTGAACGCTCCCTTCTCGTGCCCGAACAGCTCGCTCTCCAGAAGGGTCTCGGGAATCGCCGAGCAGTTCACCGCCACGAAGGGCGCCTTCCGGCGGGACGACATCTCGTGGAGCGTGCGCGCCACCAGCTCTTTGCCGGTGCCACTCTCGCCCGAGATGAGCACGGGCGCGCCGGTGCCGGCCGCGACCTCGATGACGTGGTAGATCTCCTGCATCGAGCGGCTGGTGCCCAGAAGCCGACCGAGCCCGCGGGCCTCCTTCAGCTGCCGGCGGAGGAGGGTGACCTCGCGCATGATCTCGGTCTTCTCCAGCGCCTTCTCGATGAGGGGCCGGAGGCGGCGCGTGTCGACGGGCTTCGTCAGATAGTCGTAGACCCCGCGCTTCATGGCGGTGACGGCGGTGTCCACGGTGGCGTGGCCGGTCAGGATGATCACGGTAGCGGACGGGTAGTCCTGCTGAAGGGCGCCCGCCAGCGCGAGACCGTCCATCCCCGCCATTACGAGATCGGCGATCACGAGATCCGGGCGGAAGGCGAGCGCGCGCTGATACGCTTCCTCGCCGTCGTGCGCGGTTTCGACCTCGTATCCCCAGCTCGTCAGCAGCGTGGTCAGGCCATCGAGAGAATCGGCGTCGTCGTCGGCCACGAGTATTTTGTGTGTCATGGCTGGCGGTGAACTGCAATCGTCATGCTAGGGCGAGAGCACCAGAAATCGCGTATTTACGCGACGGTCCGTCGAACGGGGACGAGTGGGCGGGTAGTAATTACCGTGTAACAGACGCGGAGGTAAGCGTGGCGACGCGACGGATCCTTCGCGTCGCCACGCTCGTCATGCGCCGGGGCTCGCGATGCCCCGACGCTCATAGTCGAGCGCTACCGCATGCGCGGCGAAGGCCGCGTGGACTCCATCTCCGGATCCGACGCTCGATCCAGGAACTGATCGAGCTCGCGCTCTGCGCGGTCCTTCGCCCAGCCGTACCGCTCCTGGAGCCGACCGGTGAGCTTGTCGTACTGGCCGGCCGCCACATCGAGGTCGTCGTCCGTCAGCTTGCCCCACTGCTCCTTGATGCCGCCCTTGAGCTGCTTCCACTTCCCGGCAAGAACGTCACGGTTCATGGATGTCCCTCCTTGTCCCCGGGAGGGAGCAAGCGGCATGCCGCTGGGCCGGAGCGCGCTGCAAATGCGCGCCCACACGCGGCTTCACTCTTGGCGCCCCCTCGATGGAGGGCGCTCGTCACGGTCGCGGCGGGAGGAGGTACCGGGTAAGGCACTCCTCTTGCAGCCCACGGGGACCACCAGACAACCAATGGAGGTGAACGACATGAAGGCGGGCATGATCGTGGGCATCATCCTGATCGTTCTCGGAGTCGTCGCGCTGGGCTACGAGGGCATCTCGTATACCACGCGCGAGAAGGTCATCGACGTCGGGCCGCTGCAGGCGAGCGTCGAGCGGAAGAAGACCATCCCGTTGTCTCCCCTCGTGGGCGGAGCCGCGCTGCTGGGCGGGATCGTGCTCGTGATAGTCGCCGCCCGCCGGTAGGCGGTCCCGCCGTCCTGCTATCGGCGGCCGGCTTCGCCGCGATCGAGGACGCCGGCGAGGATGTCCACGAGGGTGTAGGGCTCGACGGGCTTGGGCACGTGGACCTGATAGCCGGCGGCGAGGATCCGCGTGGCGTCTTCGTCGCTCGCGTAGGCGGTGAGGGCGATCGCAGGCGTGCGGGGCATTCCGCGCTCGACCTCGAGCCGGCGGAGGCGCCCGATGAGGCTGATCCCATCCTCGCCGGGCATGCCGATGTCGGACACGATGACATCGGGCCAGGCCTTGCCGATCTCGCCCATGGCGTCGGCCACGGACGCCGCCGTGATTACCGACGCGCCCGCCCAGGACAGGCTCATGGTCGAAGCTTCCCGCGCGTCCTTGTCGTCGTCGACGAACAGCACGCGCACGCCCACGAGGGCGGAGCTGAGGTCGATGGGCTCGTGGCGCGCTGGGTGCCCGTCCTGCACCGCCTCATGGCGGTGGGCGAGGGGAAGCGTCACCGTCATGGTGGTGCCGTACCCTTCTCCCGCGCTCTCCGCCTTGATGCTGCCTCCGTGCAGCTCGACGAGCTGGCGGGCGATGGCCAGGCCTAGGCCCAGGCCCCCCTGCGGACGCGTGCTGCTGCTGTCCCCCTGACGGAAGCGGTCGAAGATGCGCGGGAGCAGATCGGGCGCGATGCCTTGACCGGTGTCCCGCACGCGCAGCTCGGCCAGACCGTCGCGCCGGCGGAGAAGGATCTCGATCCGTCCGCCCGGCGGGGTGAACTTCAGCGCGTTGGTAAGAAGGTTCCAGAGCACCTGCTGCAGGCGCGTGGCGTCGCCGAGCACCGGGCTCACGTCGGGATCGACGGCGCGGGCGAGGGTGATGCCCTTGTCGTCGGCGGCGGCGCGCACGGTCTCGACCGACGCTTCGATCACCGAGCGGAGGTCGAGGGGACGGAGCTCCAGGCGAAGCTTGCCGGAGGCGATGCGCGAGATGTCGAGCAGGTCGTCGATGAGCTGCGCCTGGAGCGCGGCGTTCCGGTCGATGGTGTCGATCGCCTTGGCCAGCGTCGCCGGCTCCAGCGGCTCCTGCCGCAGCACGCCCGCCCAGAGGCGCAGGGAGTTGAGCGGAGTCCGCAGCTCATGGGACAGGGTCGCCAGGAATTCGTCCTTGGCGCGGTTGGCCTTCTCCGCCTCCGCGCGCGCCAGCCGCTCGCGCGCCAGCAGGGCGGTGCGCTCCGCCTCCACCGCCTTCCGATCCGTGATTTCGTTGACGACGGCGAGGGCGACGAGCCCCGGCACCCCGGCGCCGCGGACGCGCGAGACGGAGACGCTCGCCCAAACCACCGCACCGCCGGGGCGGACGTAGCGCGTCTCGAACGTGCGGCTGGTTCCGGTGGCGCCGACGTCGGCTAGGATCTCGCGAAAGGCGCGCGCGTCGTCGCGGCGCGCGATGTCCTCCAGCGGCCGCAGCAGGATCTCGTCGCGGGAGCGGCCGACGATCTCGCAGAAGCGATCGTTGACGAAGGTGAAGCGGCCCTCGACGTCGAACTGGACGATGCCCACGGTGGCCTGGTTGACGATGGCGGACAGGCGATCCTCGCGGTCGCGAAGGACCCGCTCGGCGTCCGCGCGCTGATAGCCCGCATCGAGCAGCACGCCCGCCATGGCGTGGACCTCCGCCACGGAGGACCGCGGGTGGGTGGTGAGCCGGCCTGAGCACAGCTCGTAGGCCACCGCCGACAGCTGCCGCAGCGGCTCGGTGATGCGCCGCCCGAGCACGGTGGCGACGAGGATGCCGAGGAGGAGGAAGCCGAGCCCGCCGGTGGCCACGGCGCGGGCCGAACGCCAGAACGGTCGGTCGATCACCGCGGTGGGCACCGCCACCACCGCGGTCCAGCCGCTGACGTTGGACGGCGCCGCCGCGAAGTAAACGGACGTGCCGTACGAGTCGACGCCGCGGGCCCAGGTCTCCGACACCGGCTGCTGGGGGCTGGCGAGGGGAAAGGTCGCGGGCCTGCCGACCGTCTCGGCGTGCTCCTGGCTGCGCGCGAGGATACGCCCGTGCGCGTCGATGACGAGGCCGAGCCGGTCACCGGTTTGCTTCCGTTCCACGAGAAGGTCGCGGATATTGCCGGGAGAAACCATGGCGCTGAGCACGTAGAGCAGCCGCACGTCCTGGAACACCGGCACCCGGACCACGAAGTAGGCGTCGGCCGGGGAGGGGCCCTGTTGCAGCGGGCCCACCGTCGGCAAGCCGGTCTCGACCACGCGGCTGATGCCCGCGCGCTCGCCGTCGGGGGGCTCCGTGCGGACGTCGCCAGCCGGACGCCGCGTGTTGAGCAGCTCGCGGCCGTCGGGATCGGAGATGGTGAGCGCGATCCAGTGGCGCTGCGCGGTGAGGTACCGCTGGGCGTCGTCGCGGAAGCGGCCGAAGTCGCTCCCGGAAAGACTCGGGGACTGTCCCAGCAGCGTGAGGGTGCTGATGTCGGCGGAGACCTCGCGGTCAACGGTACTGGCGACCGCGCGCGCGGCGTCGGCGACCTCGCGCTCGACGGTGGCGCGCCGCTCGGCGGACAGGCTCATCGTGAGCCACGCCGTGAAGGCGACCATCGGGAGCAGGGCCGCGACGACGAGAACGATCAGATGCGCGCGGACGGACGCACGACGCCCGAGCAACACGCGCGCTCCCGCCGCCGGCGGCGCGCCGGGTGTGGCGCTGCTGTTGCCGGGCGCGGAGGCGCCGGTGCCCTCAGGAGCGCTCAACGGGCTGGGCCTGACTCGGTCTCCGGCGCGTTTTCACCAATCCATTCCTGGGCGACGCGCACGCCGGTGTCGCGGGCGTCCGACTCGGTCGGAAAGTCCGCCGACGGGACAGGGATGGGCAGCGTGCTGAGGCCCGTCGGCGTCGCGTGTACGACGTTGGCGACCACCGCCCACGCCCCGCTCGAGCGCTGCTCGGTGGTGACCACGATGTCGTAGTCCGGCCGGCCCGAGGCCACGATGTAACGGTGTGTCATAGTGCAGCCTGTTGGCTGCAAGGGGTGTGCCGCGAGGCGCGCCCAGACTACGGCCGCCTCAGGTCGCTTAAGCGCCTGAATCAGGGAGGGAAGCCCCCCTGATTTGTTCCCGCGGGTAAGTCCTACCGTGTAAAAGCGTCAGCCGCGCGAACCGTCTCCTCCCTCCCATTTGGGCAAAGCCTGGCGGAGTCTCCAATAGCTCGCCCACGGATCGCTCTGTGATCCGGCCAGCCGCTTCGGCACATTCGTGATGTCGAAGTGGTCCGGAGCCATGCGGGCCGAGAGCTCTTCCCAGGCCACCGGCATCGACACCGGGGCGCCGGGACGCGCGCGAGTCGAGTACGCCGCGACGGTGGTGGCGGCGCGCCGGTTGCGCAGGTAGTCGATGTAGATGCGTCCCCCGCGCACGGCCTTGGACATGTTCGCGGTGAAGCGCTTGGGCTCGCGCCGGGCCAGGGCCTCCGCGACGGCGCGCGTGAAGGCGCCCGCTTCGCCCCATTCCCCGTGGGGAAGGATGGGCGCGACGATGTGGAGCCCCTTGCCGCCGCTGGTCTTCACGAACGACGCGAGCCCGGTCTCCTCCAGGAGCCGACGAAGCAGGTGCGCCGCCTCGATCACTCGTGCCCACGACACACCGGGGCCGGGATCGAGATCGAGCACGATGCGGTCGGGCCGTTCGAGGTCTGCGGTGGTCGCGTTCCACGTATGTATCTCGAGGATGCCCATCTGCACCGCGCTGATCAGGCCGGGCAGCGTGTCCACGACGAGGGAGTCGCCGGCGTGCCCCGGCACCTTCACCCGCTTGAAGCTGCCCGCCGCCGCGCCGGCTCCGGCATGGCGCTGATAGAAGCACTGACCGCTGATGCCGTCCGGACATCGCACCAGCGTGGTCGGCCGGTCCGCGAGATGGGGGAGCATCGCGTCCGCGACCGCCTCGTAGTAGCGCGCGAGGTCGAGCTTGGTCACGCGCGGCTTGGGATAGAACACGCGCTCGGGATGCGTGAGACGCACGCCGCCCACCGTGGAGCCGCCCGAGGGCGCGGCGTCGGTGACCTTCGCCTCCCCGCCGACGCGGCTTCCGGCCGCCTCGCGGATGACATCGCTTGGGGCCTTGTCCTCGCGCAGGCCCTGGAAGGAGGGATGGCGCATCTTCCCGTCGCTCGTCCACTCGGTGAAGGCGACCTCCGCCACGAGCGCGGGCTTCACCCAGCGCGCGGCGGCGACGCGGGGCGGCGGATCGAAGGGGCTCTGCCGCTGCTCGAGCTTCGTCAGTCGCGCGGTGAGCGCGCGCAGGTCGCCGGTCGAAAAGCCGGTTCCTACCTTGCCCGCGAAGACGAGCCGGGATCCGTCGCGTACCCCGACGAGGAGCGCCCCCAGCCCCGTGCGCGCGCCCGCCGGCGGCGTGAACCCGCCGATCACTACTTCCTGGCGGAGCCCGCACTTCACCTTGAGCCAGTCGCGCCCGCGACCGGGCCGGTACGGGGCGTCGCGGCGCTTGGACAGGGTGCCCTCGAGGTGGAGGCGGCAAGCCTCGCCGAAGAACTCCGCGCCGCCGCCCGTCACGTGGTCGCTGTAGCGAATGACGTCCGCCTCGTTCGCGCCGGCCTTGCGCCGATCGAGCAGGGCGCGGAGCGCGGTCTTGCGCGCCTCCAGCGGAAGGTGGGTGAGGTCGCGGCCGTCCAGGTGAAGCAGGTCGAAAGCCATGTAGGCGAGGGCACCACCGTCCCGGGCGCCGCCCAGCAGGTTCTGCAGGGATTGGAAGCTCGTCGTGCCGTCAGGCTGCAAGATCACCGCTTCGCCGTCGAGGAGCGCCGTCGTCGCCGGCAGCTGGGCGACGGCGTCCGCGATGGGCGGCAGGCGCGCCGTCCAGTCCTTCGCGTTCCGGCTCAGCAGCCGAACCCGGCCGCGCTCGAGGCGCGCGAGGATGCGGTACCCGTCGAACTTCATCTCGTGCAGCCACTCGTCGCCCGCCGGCGGCTCGGTGACGAGGGTCGCAAGCTGCGGAGGGACGAAGCGGGGCAGCGCGACGGCCTTGCGGCCGGGCGTGGCCGCCGGCGCGCGCCGAAGCTTCGCGGCGCGCGTCAGGGGCGGCGCCTCACGGGGCGGCGGAGCCGCCGGCGACCGATTCGAATGCCACACGCGCGCGCGCGCCGCCGCGATGCGCTCCATCGTGCGGCCGCTCGCGACGCTCTTCGCCTTGCCCTCGATCTTGGCGGCGTCCCACCCCGGCTTTGCCTCGGCGTCCTTCTCCTTGATGAGAAGCCAGGTGCGCTCGCCGTCGCGGGCGTCGCGGCCGCGCATTCGCACGAGGGCCCAGCCGCCCCGCAGCCGCTTGCCATTGAGCCGGAACTTCAGTGTGCCCGCCCGATAGCCCTGATGAGGGTCGCTCACGGGCGTCCAGGTCCCGCGGTCCCAGAGCATCACCGTCCCGCCGCCGTACTCGCCCGCGGGGATCACCCCCTCGAAGTCGCCGTACTCGAGAGGATGATCCTCCACGTGCATCGCGAGACGCTTGTCGGCGGGGTCGAGGCTGGGGCCCTTGGGCACGGCCCAGCTCTTGAGCACGCCGTCCAGCTCGAGGCGGAAGTCCCAATGCAGGCGCGAGGCGGCGTGCTTCTGCACCACGAAGAGCGGCGCGGCGCTCCGGCGAGCCGCGGGCCGGCCGCGGGGTTCCGGCGTGCGCGCGAAGTCGCGCTTGCGCGCGTACTCGCGCAGCGGCATCTAGACGACGCTCAGCGCGCCCGGATCGCCCATCGCCTCTTCGGGAAGAATACGTCCGCTGGGATGGACATGGTCCGTGCCGTAGCGCAATTCCGGCGGGATCGAGCCCTCGTCCACCATGGCCCGGCCGAAGTCCTCCGGATGCTGGTGGCGGAAGCAGGCGCGGATCATGTCCAGGGCACTCGTGCGGACGATGTCGGCGCTCATGGGGCGACCCAGCGGGAAGAAGTGGATGGGTAAGGACGAACCGGCAGTGACGCCGATTCATACGGGTAACTCTTCTCTGACGCGATCATTTGTTCAACCATACCAGCCCTCACAGCAAGAGAAATGCCAGGATGAGGCGTCTCTGCGGCCCGGGCACGTCGATTGCTTACTGCAGAGAGGCATGAACCCCCAGGCCGACCGCGAAGCGGACTATCTACGCGATGAGCTGAAGCGAGAGCGCATCGCGCGCCTCGCGGCGGAACGGACCAATCGGTTCAACGACGAGCTGGCCCATGCCCTGGCCCACAAGCTGCGCAACCCGCTCAACACGATCCGCCTCTGGATCCAGGTGCTCCGCGAGCAAGCGGGAGAGCCGGCGGTGGTCGCGCGCGCCCTCGACGGGCTCGAGCACGCGACGCTCCTGCAGGCGCGCCAGGTCGACACACTGCTCGATCTCTCGCGGGTCGCACTGGGTCGCATGCGACTGGATCTGGAGCCCGTGGATCTGGGCAGCGTCATTCGCGGCGCCGTCGACGCCACGCGACCGATCGCGCAATCGAAGCGCTTGTCGATCGAGCTCGACCTCGGGGTGCCGGTCGGCGTGGTATCGGGTGATCCCGCGCGCCTCGGCCAGGTCATGTGGCATCTCCTCGTCAACGCCATCCGGTTCACGCCCCACGGCGGCCGCGTGGCCGTGAGTCTTCGTCGCTCCGGCGATCGGGCGATGATCAGCGTCGTCGATACGGGGCAGGGCATCGCGCCCGAGTTCTTGCCCCATGTATTCGATCGCGAGCGGCCGGAGGGCGGGCATCCGCCGACGACGGAGGACGGGCCGGGGCTCGGTCTTGTGCTCGCCCGGCACGTCGTGGACCTGCATGGCGGTGTCATCCGCGCGGAGAGCGCGGGGCAAGGCCGGGGCAGCGCCTTCACGATCGAGCTGCCCATGCCGGGCACGAGCATCCCCGCCGTGAGCCGCGCGGATGCCGGGAGCAATAACGGCCCCGTGCCGCGCCGGGTGGCGCCCACGTCGCTGGGGGGCGTCCGGGTCCTGGTGGTGGAGGACGAGCCGGAAGCGCGCGACAGCATGCGCTTGCTGCTCCAGCGGTTCGGCGCGGAAGTGGGCACGGCGGGATCGGCCCGCCAGGCGCTGGAGGCCTTCTCCCACAGCGCGTACGACATCGTCATCAGCGACATCACCATGCCGGGCGGGGACGGCTACGAGCTCATGCGGTCGATTCGCGCCCTCGGTCCCGAGCACGGCGGCCGCACTCCGGCGGTGGCGGTGACGGCGGGGGCGAGGCCGGAGGATCGGCGCCGCGCGCTCGCGGAAGGGTTCCAGGTGCATCTATCCAAGCCGGTGGACGCCGTGGAGCTCGTCCGGCACGTCAGCGCCCTCAGCGGCAGATGAAATGAAAGGAGTGCGAGCGATGGCACGAACTCACGAGGTACGCGGCAAAGGACTCCACGCGAGCGGCGTGATCGCCCTGGCGGCGACCGCAATCGCCGGCGCGGCGGCGCTGGTTCTCCTGCGCACACGCGCCGGGCAGGAGGCGCGCGCGCGCCTTCGCGACGGCGATCTCGGACGCCGGCTCCAGGACACGATGGACGACGTTCAGCGCGTCGCCGACCGCGGGGCCGCGCTCCTCGAGCGCGCCGCGGCGGCGGTGCGGGAGGCCACGCGCTCCCGGCGGGGCATGCTCGATGCGGGGGCCCACAAGGGCGAGTGATGCGGCAACGGCCGTTCGTCCCCTGGGGCCGCGTCTGGCCTCCCGGGCGTCGGTGGTGGTGGGCACTGGGCGCCGTCGGGGTGGTGGTCGCTCTCGCCTATACGGCGGCCTTTCTTCTGGACGAGCCCATGCGCCGGTCCATGGAGCAGCGGCTGAACGCGCGCCTCAAGGGCTACGAGGTCACGCTGGGCCGGCTGGACTTTCATCCCTTCGGGTTCTCGCTCGACCTCGAGGATCTGGTGGTGCGTCAGAAATCGCATCCAGACCCGCCGGTGGCCTCGATTCCCCGCCTCAGCGCCAGCGTGGAGTGGCGCCAGCTCATCCGGGCGCGCGTCGTCGGCGAGATCGAGATCGACCGCCCCACCATCCATCTGAACGTCAAGCAGGCGCGCCAGGAGATCCAGGATCCGGTGCCGGTTGGGGACAGGGGATGGCGGGAGGCCCTGCAGGAGATCTACCCGCTTGAGATCAACCTGTTCACCGTCCGTGACGGCTCCGTGGTGTACACCGACGACGGGCCCTTCGCGCCGTTGCCGATCCGGGACATCAACATCGAGGCGGCGAACATCCGGAACATCAAGGCCGAGGAGGGGACCTATCCGTCACGGATCCGGGCCGAAGCGCAGATCTTCGAGCGCGGCCGGCTCGTCATCGACGGCCGGGCCGACTTCCTCGCCGACCCCCATCCCGGCGTGATCGCCGACATCACCATGGAGGGAATCGAGCTCGACTACTTCAAGCCCCTCACGAGCCGTATCGCGAACGTGACGCTCAAGGGGGGCCTGCTCGGCGCGGAGGGACGTCTCGAGTACGCCCCCTGGGTCAAGGTGGTCGACCTCGGCCGCGCGGAGATCAGCGGCGTCGACATCGAGTACGTGAACCGGACCCGCGGCACGGGCGGCGAGAAGGCGGCGGCGCGTGCGGTCCAGAACACCACCGCCAAGGTCTCGGAGAAACCGGATATCTTCATCCGGGTGGAGCAGTTCGACGTGACGCGGAGCACGGTCGCCTTCGCCAATGCCGTGACCCAGCCGCCCTACCGCGTGTTCGTGAGCGATCTCGCGATGCGCGTCCGGAACATCACGAATCAGCGCACCGAGGGCCGGGGCGACATCGCCCTCACCGGCAAGTTCATGGGGACGGGGCCGGCCACCGTCAACGCCCGGTATCAGCCGGCCGAGCCCACGCCCAACCTCGATCTCCGCGCGGAGATCCTCAACACCGACATGAAGCGGATGAACGACTTCTTGAAGGCCCACGCCAAGTTCGACGTGGTCGCCGGCGACTTCAGCCTCTACTCCGAGCTGCGGGTGAGGGACGGCATGCTCACCGGCTACGTCAAGCCGCTCCTGAAGAACGTCGACGTCTACGACCCCGCGCAGGACCGCAAGAAGAGCGTGGTGCGCAAGGCGTACGAGGCGGTGGTGGGCGCGCTCTCGAGCGTTCTCGAGAATCAGCCCCGCGACGAGGTCGCCACGCGGGTGGACATCTCCGGGCGTATCGATAAGCCGGAGGTGAATCCCCTGGAAACGGCGGGGCGCCTCGTCCAGAACGCATTCTTCAAGGCCATTCTTCCGGGGTTCGAGCGCCGGCCCCGCGGCGGGTAGCTACTGTTCAACGGACGCCGATGGCCCACATCATCATCGTCGAGGACACCGAGGACGGGCGCGAGGCCCTGCGTCTACTGCTGGAGGGTGAGGGACATCGCGTGACCATGGCGGGAACCGGTGAGGCGGCGCTCGCGGCGGCGGCGAATGCCCGCCCCGACCTCGTCCTGATCGACATCGGCCTGCCCGGCATCGACGGCTACGAGACGGCTCGCCGCTTCCGCGCGAGCGACGACACCGTCCGCCTCGTCGCCGTCACCGGCCACAACCGGGTCGAAGACCGGGAGCGATCGCTGGCGGCGGGATTCGACGCGCACTTTGCGAAACCGGTGGATCCGGTCCGCATCCTGACCGTCCTGCGAGACTGACGGGGAGGGGCCCGCCCGCAATGGGCCCCGTCCCCGCCGGTCCTGCTGCTAGCGGTTCATCGACGCGTCACGGACACGCGTCGGCCGGATCATGCCCTCGCCGGTCTCGATCGTCTCGGTGATCTTTCCGCTGGCGCTCTCGACCGCCGCGCCCGCCTGCTTGAGCGTATCGGCGGCGCGACTGCGCACGCCTCGGGTGCGACTATCGAGGTACTCGGTGATCTGCTCCCGCCACAGGTACATCGCGGCCACTCCCGCGGCGGCTCCCACAATGAATCCCATCATGTCGGTTCACCTCCTCTCGAGTGGCTTAGGGCAGCAAGGCGGATGCCAGTCGTGACAGTGGTGTTTTACAGATGCCGAAGCGAGCGCACGACCTTACCCGGTCAATTCGTCCGTCGCCCTTCGTGGTGGGCGGCGATGCTGCGCAAGCGTCGATATTTCCGCATGAGACGGCGCGGCACGGCGGTTGCACTCTCTCCTAAGTGGGACGGCGTTCGCGCCGCCGAATAGGGAAAGGAGTGAGAACGATGCTCGGCACGATCCTGATCGTGGTGCTCGTGCTGATGGTCCTGGGGGCCATCCCCGCGTGGCCGTATAGCCGGGGCTGGGGTTATTTCCCGAGCGGGCTGCTGGGAATCGTCCTGCTCGTGTTCCTGATCTTGGCCCTCACCGGTCGCGTCTAGGACGACGCGCGGACCCGGCCGCAGTCAAACCCGAACAACGGACAACGGAGGATACGCAATGCACCGGATGACCAAGCTGAGCGCAAGCGTGGTGGTAGGACTGGCGCTCGCTGCCGCGCCCGTATGGGTTGTCGCGCAGGAGAAGAAGTCGACCACCGAAGCGGTGAAGACCAACGTCAGCGACTCCTGGCTCACCGCGAAGACGAAGATCGCCCTGCTCGCGGATAGCCGCGTGCCCGGGTCGTCGGTGAACGTTGAGACCCAGAAGGGCATGGTATATCTGCGCGGCAAGGTTGACACCCCGGCCGCCAAGGCCGCGGCGGAAGAGGTTGCCCGCGGCATCGAGGGCGTGCAGGCCGTGCGCAACGAGCTACAGGTCGTTCCCGAGTCCGCCAAGAAGATGGTCGAGGCCAAGGACGACGATATCACCAAGCAGGTGAAGGCGAAGCTCAACGCCGACCCGAAGCTGAAGAGCCTCGACGTGCGGTCCGACAACGGGGTGGTGACGCTTCAGGGCAAGCTGCCCAGCATCACGGACAGCGCGCGCGCCTCGCAGATGGCGCGTGAGGTGCCGGGCGTCCGCGCGGTGCGGAACGACACGACGTACGAGGCCCCGCGGGCGTCGATGGACGCCGATCGCACGGTGGCCCGCAAAGACGATTCGATGACGAAGGACCGCCGCGCGGAGATGACCCGCGACCGCAGCGCCGACATGCAGTCGTCGCCGGGGGCGCAGGCGCACGTGCGCGCCGCTCAGGAGAAGCTGAAGGAGAAGGGCTATGATCCGGGACCCATCGACGGGATCTGGGGTCCCCGTACCGCCGCCGCGGTCGGCGAGTTCCAGCGCAAGGAGAACTTGACGGTGACGAGCCGACTGGACTCCAATACGCTGGGTAAGCTCGAGGTGGGCGTGGGCGGCGCGTCGCCCCGGAAGCCGCAGTCCCCGTAACGGGATCGCGCGGCCGTTGGGTCAACGAGCTGGGAAGGTGACTTCCCAGCTCGTTTTTTTCTGCGACACTACACGAGGTGAGGCGACGCTGGAGGCGACGTGGGCGAGGAGAGCGCTAGATGCCGCGTACGGGCGAGCTGATTGCCGAGGCGTTCGGACGATATGGCGCCGGTGTCGGCTCCGTCCGGCGCAGCCCGCGGCGCGCGAGCACCGGCGCGGCCACGCATACCCCGACGAGGAGCGCGAGCGCGGCCGCCGTGCCACCGACGACGGCACCCGCGTGGGCGATTCCGGCCACGCCGGTCGGGATGGTCCCACCGAGCACGCCGAGTCCGATCAATCCGATGGCAGTTTTCATGGGCCAGAGACCTCCATCGGTTGTACGGGCAAACGGTGTGCCAGGTCCCCGAGGGTGCCGTGAGCTGCGCCATCTAGTGAAAAGTTCTCACCACCCGGTCCCCCCGACCACAGGCCCCCGGTCGGCGTCGAGCAGAATCTTCCAGGTCATTTCTTCCTACGGTCGCCGGTCCTGCTGATGCTCTTCGGGACCGAGCCCATTCGCGGGGAGCTCCTCGGCGGCGAGCGCCTGGAGCAGCTGGCGGAGTCCATCGCGCGGCATCGCGTGGGGGGCGAACCGGCGACCGCTCCGCTGCTGGCCCGCGTCCGGGACAACGGGCGGGTGCTTCTCCGCTGCTATCGCGCCCTCGCCGCGGTCATCCACGAGGAGCGCGCCACCATGCCGGCGGCGGAGTGGCTCGTGGACAACTTCTATATCGTCGAGGACGTCCTCAACGAGGTCCGGACCGATCTGCCCCCCGGCTTCTATCGCCAGCTGCCCACTCTCGCCGAGGGCCCCCTCCGCGACACGCCCCGGGCCCTCGGGCTCGCCTGGGCATACGTCGAACACACCGATAGTAGATTTGAATCAGCCCCCCTGCGCCGGTTCGTCGGCGCCTTCCAGCGAATAGAGCCGCTGCTCATCTCCGAGCTGTGGGCCGTGCCCATCGCCGTCCGCCTCACGCTCCTCGAGAACCTGCGGCGCCTCGCCGAGGAGATCGTGGAGGGCCGCGCGGCGCGCCTCGAGGCGGACCGCCTCGCCGACGTGCTGCTCGGGATGGGCGGCCGGCCCGCCGATCCGCGCGCCTTCGAGCGGCTCGGGGACGAAGCGCTGGTCCCCGCCTTCGCGGTGCAGCTGGCCCAGCGGCTCCGCGACCAGGACCCGGCCACGACGCCCGCCCTCGGCTGGCTGGAGCAGCGGTTCGGCAACGCCGGCACCTCGTCGGAGGAGCTGGTGCGCGCCGAGCATCAGCGCCAGGGCGCCGCCAATGTCACCGTGCGGAACATCATCACGAGCCTGCGGGTGATGGCGACCTCCGACTGGCGGGAGTTCTTCGAGAGCGTGAGCCTCGTGGACCGAATCCTCCGCGCCGAGAGCGAGTTCGGGGCGATGGACTTCGCCACGCGCGATCGCTACCGCAAGGCGATCGAGGATCTGGCGCGCGGCTCGAGCCGCGGCGAGATCGAGGTGGCGCGCGCGGCGCTCGCGCTCGTGCGCGCCGACCCCAGCGTCGAAGACCCCGGCCACTACCTCATCTCCGCCGGCCGGCCCCGCCTGGAGGGAGTGCTGGGCTATCGCGTGAGCGTCCGGCAGCACCTCATGCGTGCCTATGTGGCCTCGGCCACCTGGAGCTACCTCGGGTGCATCGCGATCGTCACGTCGTTCTTCCTGTGCCTGCCGCTCCTCTACTCGGCGGAGCACGGCCTCGCCTTCTGGCTGCTGACCCTCCTTGCCTTCCTCGCTTTCTTTCCCGCCTCCGAGGCGGCCATCGCCCTCGTGAATCGCGCCGTCATGGAGGCCTTTCCCCCGCGCCCCCTGCCACGTCTCGCCCTCCCGCGCGGCGTGCCCCCGACCCTCAAGACCCTGATCGCGGTGCCCACGCTTCTCGCCAACGAGGGTCAGATCGCCGACCAGGTGCGCCGGGTCGGCATCCACTATTTGGCCAACGCGGGCGGCCGACTTTCCTTCGCGATTCTGTCCGACTGGACGGACGCCGACGCGCCGACGGTGGCGGGGGACGAGACGCTGCTCGCCGCCGCGCGGGCGGGCATCGACGAGCTCAATCGCCTGCACGGGCCCGCCGACGACGGCGAGCCGCGATTCTACCTGCTCCATCGCCGCCGGGTGTGGAGCGAGACCGAGCGGCGTTGGATCGGCTGGGAGCGCAAGCGGGGCAAGATCCACGAGCTGAATCGCCTCCTGCGCGGGGCCACGGACACGACCTTCATTGCCACCGGCGACGGCGTCGCCGTCAACGGCGCGCCGCAGGGTGTGCGGTATGTCATCACCCTGGACGCCGACACCCAGCTGCCGCGGGGCGCGGCGGCGCGGCTCGTGGGCACCTTGGCCCACCCGCTCAACCGTCCCCGCCTCGACCCCCGCGAGCGGCGTGTCGTGGAGGGCTACGGAATCCTCCAGCCGCGCATCGCGCCCACCATGCCGGTGGAGCGCGAGAGCTCGCTGTTCCAGCGCATCTCGTCGGGCCCGGCCGGCATCGATCCCTACGCGGCCGCGGTGTCGGACGTCTATCAGGACCTCTTCGGCGAGGGCTCGTACACCGGCAAGGGCATCTACGACGTTGATGCATTCGAGAGGAGCCTCGAGGGCCGGGTTCCCGAGGGCGCGTTGCTGAGCCACGACCTCTTCGAAGGCTGTTTCGCTCGAGCGGGACTGGTGACCGACGTCGAGCTGTTCGAGGAGTTTCCCGCACGCTACGAGGTAGCGGCGTCGCGCCAGCACCGCTGGGCCCGCGGTGATTGGCAGCTTCTGCCGTGGCTGCTTCGCGGCGCCGCCGGCACGGGGCCGAACCGGGCGCGGCTCAGCTCGATCGGCGGCTGGAAGATGCTCGACAACCTGCGCCGCACGCTGATCGCCCCCGCCGCCGTGTTGACCCTGCTCGTCGCGTGGACCCTGCCGGGAGTGGCGCCCGACGTCTGGACCAAGCTCGTGCTCCTGTCCCTGGCCCTGCCCGCGCTCGTGCCCGTCACGACCGATGTCATCCCGCAGCGTCCCGGCATCTCGAAGCGGGTCTACCTCCGTTCGCTCCTGGGGAGCCTGGCCCTCGCGGGTGCCCACATCGCCCTGACCCTCACGCTGCTCGCCCATCAGGCCTGGCTGATGGCGGACGCGATCGCGCGCACGATTTACCGGCTCCTGATCAGCCGGCGGCGGCTGCTCGAGTGGGTGTCGGCCGCCCAGGTGAAGGCCAGCTCCAGCCTCGACCTCGGCAAGGTCTACGCGCGCATGGCGGGCGCGGTGGCGATCGCCGTGATCGCGGGTATCCTCGCCGCCTCACGCGGCAGCCAGGCCTCGATCGTCGCGTTCACGTTCGTCGCCCTCTGGCTCCTGTCGCCTGCGGTTGCCCGGTGGCTGAGCCTGCCGCCGCGCCCCCGCCCCACCGCCGGCCTCGCCCCCGAGGAGCTCGTCGTGCTCCGCGCCGGCGCCCGCCGGAGCTGGCGATTCTTCGAGACCTTCGTGGGCGCCGAGGATCATGCGCTGCCCCCGGACAATTTCCAGGAGGACCCGCGTCCGGTGGTGGCCCATCGCACGTCGCCGACCAACATGGGGCTCTATCTGCTCTCGTCGGCGTCGGCCCGGGACCTCGGCTGGATCGGCACCCTCGATCTCGCCGACCGGCTGAGCGACACCCTGGCGAGCATGGAGGGGCTCGAGCGCTTCCGCGGCCACTTCTACAACTGGTACGACACGCAGAGCCTCCGGCCGCTCGAGCCGCGCTACGTCTCGAGCGTGGATAGCGGCAACCTCGCCGGCCACCTGACCGTGCTGGCCGCCGGGATCCGGGAGCGCGGACGCGCCCCACTCGTCGACCGGCGGGTGGGGGCGGGGATCGACGATGCGCTGCTCGTCCTCGCAGAAACGATCGGGCCGGCGGGGATCGAGGCCGACCCAGCGACGCGGCGCCTGCACGAGGCCGTCGTGGAGCTGCGCGCCGCCCTCGCTCCCGAGCCGGACACGGCGCCGGCCTGGGCCGCGCGCCTCCGGGATCTCGCCGCCGGCGCCGCGGCCTTGAGCGAGCTCGCGGCCGGGCTCGAGGAGGGCCGCCGCGTCGAGGTCACCGCGTGGGTGGACGCCGTGCACGCAACCGTCGCCAGCCATCGGCGCGACCTCGATGCCCTCGCGCCGTGGGCGGAGACGCTGCACGAGATGGTCGCGGCCCTCCCCCCGGACCTCGCCGCGACGCTCCCCGCGGCCGCGCGCCTGCTCGGGCCTCTGCCCGCGCTGGACGAGGCGGCCGAGCTCGCCGGAGCGGCCGCCGGCGAGCTCGGGAGGCTCATCACCGCCGGCGGCGACGCGGGGGGGCCGCCGCGGCTGGACCGGGGCCGTGTCGCGAAGGCGGTGGAGGCTCTCGAGCGCGCGGCGCTCGCCGGCGAGGCGGCGGCGCAGCAGGCGGAGAAGCTGGCCACCTCCGCGTTGGCCCTGGCCGAGAGCATGGACTTCACCTTCCTCTTCGACGGCAGCCGCCAGCTCTTCGCCATCGGGTTTCGCGTCGCGGACGGCGCTCTGGACGAGGGACGGTACGATCTGCTGGCCTCCGAAGCGCGCCTGACGAGCTTCCTCTCCATCGCGCGCGGCGAGGTGCCCCCCGCCCACTGGTTCCGTCTCGGCCGCCCCATGACGCCGCTCGAGCTCGGCACCGCCCTCGTTTCGTGGTCGGGGTCGATGTTCGAGTACCTCATGCCCGCGCTGGTCATGCGGGCCCCCGAGGGCAGCCTGCTCGAGCAGACGTGCCGGCTCGTGGTCAAGCGCCACATCGCCTACGGGGCGTCCCACGGCGTCCCCTGGGGCATCTCCGAGTCGGCGTACAACGTGCGCGACCTGAACCTGACGTACCAGTACTCGAGCTTCGGCGTGCCGGGGCTCGGTCTGGAGCGCGGGCTGGGCGAGGACCTCGTGGTCGCGCCCTACGCGACCGCGCTCGCCGCCATGGTGGACGCGCCCGCGGCGGCCCGAAACTTCGTCGACCTCGCGCGCCTGGGCGGGCAGGGTCCCTACGGCTTCTACGAGGCGCTGGACTTCACCCGCTCGCGGCGGCCCGAGGGGGCCCGGGTGGCGGTGGTGCGCGCCTACATGGCGCATCACCAGGGCATGACCCTGACCGCGCTCGCCAACGTGCTGCTCGGCGGACGCCTGCGCGAGCGCTTCCACGCCGAGCCCATGGTGGAGGCCACCGAGCTCCTGCTGCACGAGCGCGCGCCGCGCGACGTGCCGGTGACGCGGCCGCGCGGTGAGGAGGTGCGGGCGCCCGGCCACCTGCGCGAGCCGGCGATCCCCGCCGCCCGACGCTTCACGTCGGCCGCCGAGTCGCCGCCGCGGACCCACCTCCTCTCCAACGGGCGCTACGTGGTGATGGTGACGGCGGCCGGCGCGGGCTACAGCCGCTGCGGCCCCGTCGCCGTCACGCGCTGGCGAGAAGACGTCACGCGCGACGCCTGGGGCTCCTTCATCTTCCTGCGCGACGCCCGCAGCGGCCAGGTGTGGTCGGCGGGCCATCAGCCCTCGGGGGTGGAGCCCGACACCTATCAGGCGACCTTCCTCGAGGATCGCGTCGAGATCCGGCGCCGCGACGGCACCATCATGAGCACGCTCGAGGTGCTGGTGTCGCCGGAGGACGACGCGGAGATCCGGCGCGTGTCGCTCATCAATCTCGGCAACGAGGCGCGCGAGATCGACGTGACGTCGTACGCCGAGCTGGTGCTCGCGCCGCCGCGCGCGGACGACGCGCATCCGGCCTTCTCCAGCCTCTTCGTGCAGACGGAGGCGGTGCCCGAGCTGGACACCCTCCTCGCCACCCGCTCGCCCCGCTCGCTCGAGGAGGAGCGGCTGTGGGCGGCGCACGTGATGGCGGTGGAGGGGACGAGCGTGGGCGGCTCGCAGCACGAGACCGACCGCTCGCGCTTCCTGGGCCGGGGGCGCGGGATCCGCACGCCGATGTCCATGATCGAGGGGCGGCCGCTCTCCAACACCACCGGCGCGGTGCTGGACCCCATCTTCAGCCTGCGGCGGCGCCTGCGGCTCGCTCCCGGCGCGAGCGCGCGCATCGTGTTCTCCACGCTGCTCGCCACCTCGCGGCCGGCCGCCCTCCTCATGGCCGACAAGTATCGCGATCCCGCTACCTTCGAGCGGATCGCCACGCTGGCGTGGACGCAAGCCCAGGTGCAGCTGCACCACCTCGGGATCGACGCGGAGGAGGCGCATCTCTTCCAGCAGCTCGCCAATCGCATCCTCTACACCGACGCGCGCATGCGCGCCCCCGCCGCCGTCGTCGCCCGCAATACCCTCGGCCCGCCCGGCCTGTGGGGGCAGCGCATCTCCGGGGATCTGCCCATCGTGCTCGTCCGCATCGACGAGGTGGAGGATCGCGGCATCGTCCGTCAGTTGCTGCGCGCGCACGAGTACTGGCGAATGAAGGGGCTGGCGGTGGACCTCGTCATCCTCAACGAGAAGCCGCCCTCCTATTTGCAGGACCTCCAGGGCGCTCTGGAGGGCCTGATCCGGGCCGGTCGGCCCACCTTGAGCGCCACCCATGAGGGCTCGGTGATCGTGGTGCGGGGCGATCTCCTCTCCCCCGCCGAGCGCGACTGCCTGAGCGCCGCCGCGCGCGTCATCCTGCTGAGCCGGCAGGGCAGCCTTGCCGAGCAGGTGGCGCGGGCGGAACCTCCGGCCCTGCCGAGGCGCCGCGAGCGGCGCGCCTCCATCGACGAGGTGGCGCTGCCCGAGCCGGCGCCGACCCCGCCGCCGCGCGAGTTCGACAACGGGCTGGGCGGCTTCGTGGACGACGGCCGCGAGTACCTGATCACGCTGGGCGAGGGCCAGTGGACGCCCGCGCCGTGGATCAACGTGATCGCGAACGCGCGGCTGGGCTTCCAGGTCTCGGAGTCGGGCGCCGGCTATACATGGGCCGCCAACAGCCGCGAGAACCAGCTCACACCCTGGTCGAACGACCCCGTCAGCGACCCGCCCGGCGAGACCATCTACGTGCGCGACGAGGACACCGGCCGGCTCTGGGGTCCGACCCTGCTCCCCATCCGAGAAGACGCCTGGCCGTACTACTGCCGGCACGGGCAGGGGTATAGCCGCTTCACCCATCGCTCGCACGGGATCGAGCTCGAGCTCTCCCAGTACGTGCCGACCGAGGACCCGGTGAAGATCAGCCGGCTGCGGATCGCGAACCGGTCCGGCCGGCCGCGCCGCCTGAGCGTCACCGCGTACGTGGAGTGGGTGCTGGGCCCCTCGCGGACGACCACCGCGCCTTTCGTCGTCACCGGGCTTTGCGAGGCGACCGGCGCGCTCCTCGCGCGCAATGCCTGGACGGTCGACTTTCCTGGGCGCGTGGCCTTCCTCGACCTGCGGGGCACGCAGACGGCCTGGACCGGCGACCGCGCCGAGATCCTGGGACGCAACGGCACCCTCGACCATCCGACCGGCCTCGAGCGCGGCCAGCCGCTCACGGGGCGGGTGGGGGCGGGCCTCGATCCCTGTGGCGCGCTGCAGCGGACGCTCACGCTCGAAGCGGACGAGGAGACCGAGGTGGTGGTGCTGCTCGGGCAGGGGGACACCGAGGACGAGGCCCGGACCATGATCGAGCGATACCGCCGGGCGGACCTGGATGCCGTCCTCCGGGAGGTCATGACCCTCTGGGACGACCTCCTCGCGGCGGTGGAGGTGCGGACCCCGGACCGCTCGCTGGATCTCATGCTGAACCGGTGGCTGCTCTACCAGACGCTGGCATGCCGCGTCTGGGCGCGCGCCGGCTTCTACCAAGCGGGCGGCGCGTTTGGCTTCCGGGATCAGCTCCAGGACGTGATGGCGCTGACGGTGGCCGCACGGGACGTCGCCCGGGCCCACCTGGTGAGGGCCGCCTCCCGCCAGTTCCGCGAGGGCGATGTCCAGCACTGGTGGCATCCCCCCTCGGGGCGCGGCGTACGGACCCGCATCTCGGACGACCTCGTCTGGCTGCCCTATGCCGCCGCCCACTACGTCGCCGTCACCGGCGACGGGAGCGTGCTCGACGACGAGGCCCCGTTCCTGGAAGGGCCGCTTCTAGCCGCTGATCAACACGAGGCCTACTTCGAGCCGACGGTGTCGGCGGAGCGGGCCACGCTCTTCGAGCATGGGGCGCGGGCCCTCGATCGGAGCCTCGCCGTGGGGCCGCATGGTCTGCCCCTCATGGGGGGCGGCGACTGGAACGACGGCATGAACCGGGTCGGGCCGCGGGGCCGCGGGGAGAGCGTCTGGCTCGGCTGGTTCCTCTTCGCCACGCTCGAGCAATGGGCCCCCCTCGCCGCCACGCGCGGCGAGGAGGCACGGGCCGTCCGCTGGCGCGCGCACGCCGTGGCGCTGCGGGAGGCCCTCGAGGCGCACGGCTGGGACGGCGACTGGTATCGCCGAGCCTACTTCGACGACGGCTCCCCCTTGGGATCGACGGAGAACGCCGAGTGCCGGATCGACTCGATCGCCCAGTCCTGGGCGGTGCTCTCGGGGGCCGCCGACCCCGCCCGGGGGGCACGGGCCATGTCCGCCGTCGAGGAGTACCTGGTCCGGCGCGAGCAGGCGCTGGTGCTGCTTTTCACACCGCCGTTCGTGCGTCCCCGCCGCGACCCAGGCTATATCCGGGCCTATCCGGCGGGCATACGCGAGAACGGCGGCCAGTACACCCACGGGGCTCTTTGGGCCGTCATGGCGTTCGCCGCGCTGGGCCGCGGGGACCAGGTCGGCGAGCTCTTCTCGATCCTCAACCCCGTAAACCACTCGAGCACGCGCGCCGGCCTCTATCGGTATCGGGTGGAGCCCTATGTAGTGGCGGCGGACGTCTATGCCGAGCCGCCGCATATCGGTCGTGGCGGCTGGACCTGGTACACGGGGTCGGCGGGCTGGATGTACCGCGCCGGCATCGAGTGGCTGCTCGGCTTCCGGCTGCGGGGGGCCGCCCTCTTCATCGACCCGTGTATCCCCCGAGCCTGGAGCGGCTTCACGATCCGCTTCCGCTACCACGCGTCGCGCTACGAGATCGTGGTCGAGAACCCCCGCGGCGTCAGTCACGGCATCGAGCGCGTGGAGGTGGACGGGGTACGCGTGGAGATCGGTCCGTCTGGGCTGCCGCTGGCCGAGCAAGGCACTCATCGTGTCCACGTATGGATGGGCTAGCCTCCGGTCGTCGATAAGGGCCCATCTGCTTCGTTGGCGCCCTCGGCCGCACGCTCAACGTACAGAGAGTACGCCTCGCGTGCAGCCTTCGGGCGCCGCCTCGCATCTGGACCCTTCTCGCCGACCGGCGCGGCGCCGTAGCGCGCGCCGCCGATCTTACCGGGTCAATCCTCCTCGGCGCGTTCTCGCGCCCGCCAACCTCGCCGCATTTTCAAGCATTTCCCCCGGGCACAGCTCTTGCCTCACAAGGACGAGAAAGGGGGGCTCCCGCCATGCTTATGAGCACCAAGGAAATACTCGGCCACACCATCCAGGCCACCGACGGCGAGATCGGCCAGGTCAGCGATTTCCTCGTCGACGACCACTTCAAGCTCCGCTACCTCGTCATCGACACCGGCAAGTGGCTGCCCGGCAAGAAGGTGGCGCTCTCCACCGCCTGGATCAGCACGGTCGATCCCCACAAGCAGACGGTGGTGATGAACATCGACCGGAAGCGCATCGAGGAAGGCCCGGACTACTCCGAGGAGCATGTGCTCGACCGCGAGTACGAGACCCGGCTCCATGCTCACTACCAGTACCCCCCGTACTGGCTGTAGGAGGCGTCATGGGACGGTGTGACGTGTGCGGCAACGACTATCGGCGGACGATGGAGATCCGCGTGGCGGGAGGCGAGCGAGGCACCTTCGACTCCTTTGAATGCGCCATCCACCGCTTCGCCCCCACCTGCGACCACTGCGGTTGTCGCGTGATCGGACACGGCGTCGAGCTTGGGGAGCGGATCTTCTGCTGCGCCAGCTGCGCCCAAATGGAAGGAATCGATGAAAGAGCCGTCAATGCGTGAGCGCCGCGGCAAGAAGGCAACGAAGAAGGCAACGTCGTCCGCCAAGAAGTCCAGCAAGACCCGGCGGCGCCGCTCGGCGGCCACCGCGGTCAACAAGGGCACGACCCTGCTGCAGACGGATCGAGGCACGCAGCTGGTCTGGGGCGGCAATCAGCCGCGGCCCCAGAAGGTATGAGGGGCATGGCCGGCGCGCGCATCAAGGGCCATCCCATTCATCCGATGATCGTGGGGGTTCCCATCGGGCTTTGTACCTTCTCGTTCGTCGCCGATCTGGTCCGGGTCTTCGGATGGGGCGGGGCGGCCTGGTTCGACGTGGCCCTCTACACGATCGCCGGCGGCATCATCGGCGCCCTGATCGCGGCGGTGCCGGGATTCATCGACTACCTCACGATCACGGACGCGCGGGTGCGGGACGTGGCCTTCGCTCACATGGTCACGGCGGTGTTCGTGGTCGCCGTATTTGGGTTCAGCTGGTGGCTACGCTGGAGCGGCGACGTCGGATATCTCCCGATCGGGGTGTCGCTGGTAGGGCTCATTCTGCTCGGCGTGGTCGGATGGCTGGGCGGCGAGATGGTCTTCGTCCACGGGATGGGCATGGAAGCGTCCGCCTCGCGCGGCGAGACGCGACGGAGGGCAGCCTAGGCAATGAAAGAGCTCATCCTGCAGAACGTGCTGTCGAACGTGTTCAATCCGAAGAAGCGGAATCTGGGCGGGGTCGAGCGCGTCGCGTCCATCGCGGGCGGGACGCTGCTGCTCGTCTACGGCCTGCGCCGCCGCTCGCGCGCAGGCTTGAGCCTGGCCTGGACGGGCGCCTCCCTCGTGTACCGCGGGGTCTCCGGCTGGTGCGCGCTCTATCAGACGCTGGGCATCAATCGGGCGGACGGCGCCCGAGCGGGGACCAGCGACGGCGCGCGCGGCAACCTCGGCGTCAAGGTGGAGCGCGCGATGACATTCGACGAGCCGGCCGAGAAGCTCTATGCCTTCTGGCGCGAGTTCAGGAACCTCCCCACCATTATGCCGAACGTCGAGTCCGTGACGGAGGAGCCGGGCGGCTGGTCGCACTGGGTGGTGAAGGGCCCGGCCGGCACCAAGATGGAGTGGGACGCGGAGATCATCAACGACAAGCCCAATGAGCTGATCGCCTGGCGCACTGGCCCCGGCGCGCGCGTGGAGCACGCGGGGTCCGTTCACTTCGAGCCCCAGCGGGGCGGCGGGACGCTGGTGCGCGTCTCCCTGCAGTACGATCCGCCGGGCGGCGAGCTGGCCCACATGGTGTCGGCGCTGTTCGGGGCCGACCCGGGCGAGCGCATCGAGGAGGATCTCACCCGGCTCAAGGAAGCGCTGAGCCGGGCCCACGAGGATCGCGACGGATTGCAGTCGGCCACGGCGGAGGCCCTCGGCTATCGGCAGCCCGACCCAGGGGGCCGGTTCGGCGGCTGAGCCGCGGCCGGCTCAGGTCAGGCGGCCGAGGGGGCCGAGGTCGAGGTTGAGCTCGTCCGGCGTGAGGCCGAAGCGGCGCGCCAGGTCGTGAATCGTCTCCTCTAGGCGCATGAGGGAGAGGCCGATGGCTTCCACCTGCGCCGCCGTCAACGTCCCCGCCTCCATGCGGCGGAGCGTCTGACGCTCGAAGAGCCGCCGCAGGAACTCGGCGAGGGCCAGGACCAGCTTGCCCACCGAGCGCTGCACGTCCTCCGGGCGAGCGTTCCAGCGCGGCGGCCGCGCCGGCGGCGCCAGCCGCGCGATTTCCCGGCGTAGCGCGGCCAGCTCCTTCGGCCCGAGGGGGGTGACGCGGCGGCCGCTCAGTCGCCGGGCTCGGGTGCGAACGCGTACGGCGCCCACGGCCCGCTGCTGACCACGCGAATGTCGTCCAGACGGCACGCGATCTCCTTCACGGCGCGGCGATACGCCCGGGTTTGTCCTCGATCGACCAGATGGTACACGCTCGCGAGCAGTGGCGGGGCCTCGCTCGGCTCCACGCGCTCGTCCCGGATCAACCCCTCGAGTCCGGTGCGCAGACGCGCCACCACCGGCGCGGCCCGGCGCCAGGGACGATGCCGCGCCGCGAGATAGCGGGTTCCGGGGCCGTCCTGCGCCGCCAGACGCGAGGCCGCACGGGGCGCGGCGGGCCCGCCCGTCCCGAACAGGCGCAGCGTCATCTGCTCGCGCCCCTTCACGCGCGCCAGGGCCCGGCGCAGCGCAGGGGCCCGGCTCGCAATGAGGCGCTCGAGCGTGCGAGCGTCGGCGACCGCCATCCCGAACCGCATGGGGAGCACCGCCGGGACGGCGCGGGCCAGCCGGCGCACCACGGCGTCGTGCCGGCGCAGCGCCGGGGCAGAGGGGGCGGGCGCGGCCGTCAGGCTGCCCGCGGCCACCACCACGCCGCCGATCCGACGGAAGCGGAGGGGCTCGTTGCGCAGGCCGCGCCACCTTCCCCGAGGCGGACGCGTTCCCAGGAGCGCGTAGAGGTAGAGCGCGGCGGTCACCGGCGGGCGCGGCGCGCCGGGAGCGCCCGGGAGGCCGGCGCCTCCGAGGGAGTGACCCGGTCTGCGGCGCAGAGGAGCGCGGTCAGCCGCAGGTAGATCAGGTCCACGTCGGCCAGGCCTAGCATCAGGTCGCCCGACACCACCACGCCCTTGTTGAGCACGTGGTCGACGAGGTCCAGCACGGAGGCGTCCAGCTCGTCGTCGGCGATGCGCCGCCGGCGCCCGCGCGCGCGCCTCATCGCCCGCCGGGAATGAAGTGGTAGGGCGGCCAGGGCCCGGTGATGATGATCGCGAAGCCCTGCTCCGCGAGGCCGCGGCGCGCCCGCTCCACCGCGGCCGCGAAGCGGGGACGGTCGGCGGTCTTCACGAGGTACACCACGTCGGCGACCATCCCGGAGACGCGGCTTGCCTGGACGGGGATGGCGCGCCGCCGAGCGGCATCGCTGATCGCACCCAGCGCGCGCAGGGCCCGGCGCACCGGTGGCGCCGCCGCGGTCGCTCGCCGCCGCGCCGCCGACTCGCGCTGCTTGCGCAACAGAAACTGCGTGCCGCTGAGGCTGCGCGGGGCGCGGGGACGGCCGTCGCTGCGCGCGGCCGTGGCCTCCACGCGTATCCGCACCCCCCACTCCTGCCGTCCCGCGATGCGGCTGATGACCCGCGCGAGCGCGCGGCGGCGGCGCCGGACATGAGCGAGCGCCCGCGCCTCCGTGGTGAACAGCGTGAAGAGCTTCATGGGCACCACGGTGCCGAGGCGCGCGACATGCTCCACCACCGCTTCGTGCGCGAGCGCGCAGGCCGACACCCAGTCGAGATCGGGGAGCCGCCGATCGATGGCGGCGCCCGCATAGCGATCCAGTGGAGCGTCCGCCACCACCAGCCAGAGCGCCGGCGCCACCGGAACGGCGCGCGGGGCGCCCATGCCCGGCAACCCCGCCGGAGATCCCGCGAGCCGCGGGAACGAGGGCCGGTGGAGCAGGCCATAGAGGTAGACGGCGCTGCCGGCGCTCATCCCGCGAGCCTCGTCCACCGGCGGCCCCACGCTTCCAGCGCCCGGACACCCCGGGGCGGCGGCGCGACCGCCGGCGCCACGAGCCTGTCGAGCGTGGACCGCAGCGCGGGTCGAACGCCTCGCGCGCCCTCCGCGCACCGCGGGCAGGCGCGGTCCTCCGCCGCGGACATGGCATTGAGGATGAGGGTGGACACGCCGATGCGCAGAGCGCGCAGACTCCGTCCGAGGCGCTCCGTCTCCCGCATCGGCAAATGCCCAGCCCGGCTCACCAGCACTGCGCGCGTGGCCCGCCCATCGCGCAGCAGCGCGCGGAAGCGCCGCAGATCCCGCGAGATCTCGACCAGATCGCGGGCCAGCTGCCCCGGGCGCAGGATCTGCCGATAACGCAGGAGCAGCGCCAGCAGCTCGCGGACCCAGGCCAGAGCGATATCGGGCATGGCGAGCATGCGCAGGGCGTGACCGGTCGGCGCGGTATCGACCACGACCAGACGGTATCGCGGCCCGCCCGCCGGCGGCGGAGAAATCGCCGCGATCAGCGTCCGCACGCTCCAGAGCTCATCCAGCCCCGGCGGCGTCAGGTCCAGTAAATCCCGAACCACGTCCCCATCGAACGCCACCCGCATGCCAGCCCGCCCCGGCCCACCGAGCGCCGCCTCGAGCTCGTCGCGATGCTTGGCACGCCAGCTGTGGAACCCCGCCTGCGCATCGATCTCCTGCACCCGCAGCCCCGACGGCGCCCCGGGAATAGCACGAGGCCGATCACCCACCTCATGCCCCAGCACATCCCCCAGCGAATGCGCCGGATCGGTCGACACAAGCAGTACCGCCCCACCTCCGCGCGCAGCAAGCGCGAGCGCAGCAGTCGCCGCGCACGTGGTCTTTCCAACCCCGCCCTTGCCAACAAACAGCAGCAGCCGCGTCCCCGGCGGCGCGAGGGTGTTCAGCCAGTCTCGTGACTGGCGTGCGGTCGGGCGCGCGGCGGGGCGGCGGCCGGGCGGGCGAGGGCGGGGGCTCCCTTGCTCGATACCCCACTCGCCGGGAGCCCCCGCCCTCGCCCGCCCGGCCGCCGCCAGTTCGCGTGCGAGCGCTCGCAGGCTCGGAAGGTTGCGCGGCTCGCGCGCCTGGGCGAGGACGACGCCTAGCGGGCGCTGAGCCAGCTTCGAAGAGATTGCCGCGAGGGCGGCGCGCTCGGACCGACGCCTGGCCGCGCAGGCGGGGCAGCGACGGGCCTCCTTGTTGCCGGTGAGCTGATTGACGAGCACGCGGGTCACGTCGATGCCGAGGGCCGCGAGCTGACCGACGGCCGCCGCTGTCTCACGCAGGGACAGGACTTCGGGGAGGGTCACCCAGACGAGCTCGGTCTGGGTCGGGTCGCGCAACCGCGCGGTCAGCGCGCGCGCCTCGTCGTCCAGCTCCGCGATGAGGGCGTCGGCGGCGTCTGGACGGTATTCGCCGCGGAGATGGCGGGCGAGGAAGCGGTGCTTCGCGTAAAGGCCGTCGAGCACCTCCGCGATTCGGGCGAGCAGGGCGGGGGTAGCGAGCAGGCGCAGGGCGTGGCCGGTGGGGGCGGTGTCCACGACGACCGTGTCGTGCCGGCGGGTGCCGGCAAGGCGCATCACCTCGATGAGCCCGATCAGCTCGTCGACGCCGGGCAGGGCGAGGCGCAGCAGGCGATCGACCTCGCGTCGCTCGAGCAGCGTGCCGTGTAGCGCGATGGCGCGGAAGGCAGCGCGCCGGCGGGCCATCCAGCGGCCCAGCGCACGGTCGGCGTCGAGCTCGACGGCGTGGAGGACGCCGCGCCGCGTCGGCACGCGCCGCGTGCGGCCGCGCAGGGAGAAGCCGAGCGCGTCCCCGAGGGAGTGGGCGGGGTCGGTCGACACCACGAGGACGCGGCGCCCGGCCTCGGCTTCCGCGAGCGCGCTGGCGGCGGCGAGCGTCGTCTTGCCCGCGCCGCCCTTTCCCCCGAAGAAGCGAAGGCGCACGTCAGCGGCGCCGGGGGCTCCGCGCCTTGGCGCCGCGGCGGCGCGCGGGCCGCGCCGGCGGTTCCACCTCTCCCTCGTCGCCCTCGAGGGTCACCTCCGCCCCCGTCACCCGGAGGGCGCCCGGCGCGGGCGCCTCGCCCTCCCGCCGCGCGCGGACCTCCGCGATGCCTCGCAGGAGCTCGGCCTCCACCGCCGCGAATTGTGTCTCGGTGATCTCGCCGAGCTCGAGGCGCATCTGCGCGGCGAGCAGCTCCTCGCGGAGGGCGGAATCGTCGTCCCGCTCCGCCTCCACCGCGGCGGCGAGCTTCTCGAGGACGAAGCGCAGGCCCCCGATGAAGAGCGTGTCGAGAATGATCACTTCGCCCGCTCGAGCTTGAGGCGGATGTTCACGAAGTTGTAGGGCGGCCAGGGTCCGGTGTACTTGAACGTCATCTTCCCGTAGTGCGAGCCCACGCGCTTGACGCGGGCGTCGAAGGCCGACTCCTGATCGCGCAAGACGAGGAAGGCGGCATTCATGATCATCTTGTCGCCGATGGGCTTGTTGGCGCGGGACGCCACCGAGACGTCGCGCAGCTGCTCGAAGATGTCGGCCACGCAGCGCTCGGACCGGGCCTGCAGCGCGGCCTCGATGAGGCGCCCGTACTGCATGCGGGCGAAATAGGTCGAGCCCTTTTGGGAGGAGATCTCCTTCTTCAGCCGCTGGACGTCTTCGTCCTCGCGCTCGATCTCGCCGACGATGACGTCACGGTCCCAGAGCACCTTGAGCCCGAACTCCAGCTTGTCTTCCACCTTCGTGAGGACGTCGCTGAAGGCGGCGTGGGCGCCGCGTAGGAGCTCCACGATGTCCTCCCGGGTCTTGAACACGGTGCCGAAGGACATGGGGATGACGGTGTGCTGGCGCATCACCGCCTCGTTGACCCGCTCGTGGGCGAGGACGTTCTCGCGGGTCGCGTCGAAGCTCTCGACGGGGGTATCCGACACCACCGCGGCGAGGCCCTCGTGGCTCACCGTCTGCACCTCCGACGGCTCCGCGCCGATACCGATGGCCCCGAACTGCAGGGGCCTGCTCGCGCGGATGATGCAGTAGACGTACTTGCCGCGGCTCTCGGGCGACCGGGCGGCGCCCGGGGCGCTCGCGCGTCCCCCGCGGCCGGCGGGGGCAGGCGTCGAGGCGGCGGCCGCGCGCCGCGGTGTCTTCCCGGCGACGGCGGCGCCTCTCACGGTGGCGCTTCTCGATCCCGTCTTGGCCTTTCGTATCTTAGCCACGGGCACCTCGCTCGCCTTTCGGCCTGGGTTTCGGGGTCGGGGGCCCGAGCATATCCTGGATCCGGGCGGCCAGATCCTCGGGCAGACAGGGCTTCGTGACATAACCGTCGCAGCCCGCCGCGCTGGCCTCACGCTCGTGGTCGCCGAGGGCGTGACCGGTGAGCGCCAGGACAGGGATGCGCCGGGTGCGGGGATTCGCCTTGAGCCGGCGGGTGGCTTCCCACCCATCCATCACGGGCAGGGACAGGTCCATGACGATGAGATCGGGGCCGAGGCGCTCGGCCTTCTCGAGCGCCTCCACGCCGTTCACCGCCTCGTCGACGCGGAACCCGACGTACGCCAGGTAGCGGGCGTACATGGCGCGGTTGTCCGAGTAGTCGTCGACGAGGAGGATGAGGGGGGACGTTTTCTTCACGCGCGGCCTCGGCGGCGGGGCAGGATGAGTGTGAAGGTCGAGCCCTCGCCCACCTTGCTCACCACCCGAACGTCACCGCCCAGCATGGTGGCGAGCCGGCGGCAGATGGCGAGCCCCAGGCCGGCCCCGCCGTGCGTGCGGGTGGTCGAGCTGTCCGCCTGCTGGAAGTCCTCGAAGATGCGCTGCTGATCCTCGGGCGCGATCCCCACGCCGGTATCGGTGACGGCGATCGCGAACTTCCGGACGCGCGGGTCGTAGCCGGCGGAGACGGTGATGGTGCCCTGCGGCGTGAACTTCACCGCGTTGACGAGCAGATTCAGGATGATCTGCTTCACCTTCTGGCGATCGCTGCGCAGCGGGGGCACCCGCCGGTTGATGGCGGCGGTGATCAGCACGGTGGATCGCGCCACGATGGGCTCGACCTCCTCGAGCACCTCGCCCACGAGGTCGGCGAGCCGGAACTCAGTGAGCCGGAGCGGCATGCGGCCGGCCTCGATGCGCGAGATGTCGAGGATGTCGTTGATGATGCCGAGCAGGTGCTTGGCATTGGAGTCCACGCGACCCAGCCCGTCGGCCTGCTCCCCCTCGAGCGGACCCAGCACGCCCTTCATGAGCATGCTCGTGTAGCCGAGGATGGCGTTGAGGGGCGTGCGGAACTCGTGGGACATGTTGGCGAGGAACTGCGACTTCAGGGCGGAGGCCTGCTCGAGCTGCATGGCCTGGCGGCGCAGCAGCTCGTTCTGGCGCACGAGCTCGGCGGTGGCCTCGCGCACCTTGGCTTCGAGCGCGCTGGACGCCTGCTTGAGCTGATCGTACAGCCGCTCGCGCTCGATGGCCTCGGTGCGATCGTGGAGGATGGTGACGACGGCAGTGAGCTCCCCCTGCTCGGAGAGGATCTTGCCGGACACCGCCTCCACCGGCACCGCCTGCCCCGTCACGGGGTCCACGAGATTGACGCTGCCCCGGTAGGGCTTGACTTCGACGTCGAAGAGCACGTTCGAGACGAACGACGTGAAATTGGCGTCGTTGGACCGCACCCGGGGCAGCGCCTCCGAGTGGGCGCCCGCGGACTCGGTGAAGAACCGGTCGGCGGGCGGGTTCATCATCATGATGTTGCCGGTCGGATCGGTGACGACGATGGGATCGGCCACCGAGTCGATGACGAGGTCGAGCCGGTCCCGCTCGGCCCGCGCCTCCGCCTCCGCCACCCGGAGGCGGCCGTAGTTGGCTTCCAGCTCCTCGGTGGCGCGCCGCAGATCGCTGACATTGCGGAGAACGGAGACGATGCCCATGCCCGCGCGCGAGTCGCCGGCGTGGGTGCTCAGGAGCTCGAAGAGCAGATCCGAGCCGTCCACCGGGTCGACGAGGAGCAGCTCGCGCCGCTCGGGCGCCGCGTCCTTGATGGCGCGCTCGCCCAGCGCGGCGGAGAAGAGCATGTTGTTCAGCGCCACTGCCCGCCGGCGGCCCTCGCTCTGCTCGGGCCGGCTCGCGAAGAGGCCCTCCGCCCGGCTGTTGGCGATGATGAGGCGGCCCTCGCTGTCCGTGAGCATGACGGGGTCGGCGACGGCGTTGACGATGTTGTAGAGGAGGGACCGCTCGCCGGCGAGCCGGCGCTGCCAGCGCATCCGGATGAGCCGGTGCCCAAGCACCTCCGCCACCCACTGGAGATCGCGTGCGAGCGCCGGCGTGCCCGGGCTCGCCACGAGGAGGCCACCCACCACCCGCTCCCCGCCGGCCACGCCCTGGAACGGCACCGTGACCATCGGCCCGCGGAAAGGGAGGGCGTGCAGCACACGCAGGCTCCCCTCGGACCCGAGGACCGTCGCCTGGGTCGCCGCGAGCGCCGCGACGAAGGGATGATCGCGCGCCTCGAGATCGACGGTGAACTGATCGACGCGGGCGGTGGGCAGGCCGTAGACGCCGGAGGCGACGAGGCGGCCGCTGTCCCGATCCACCTCGAGGGCCAGGGCCTGCTCCGTATCCGTGTGCTCGCCCAGCCAGTACAGCGCGCGCTGGATGCACTCGGAGGGCTCCTCGCACCCGATGAGGAATTCGAGGAAGGCGAGCCGGGCCTCGGCAGACGGTCTGGTCGATTTCCGGACGAGCCGGGGGCCGGCGCGCACGGCGCTTCGGGCCACGGATGGCCTCTCAGGCGACCGTGGGTCTCCGCCGCCGCCGGCGTACCGTCGGCGTCACGGCGGCTCCGGTGGCAGCGAGCTGCGCGCGGAGGGCGGCGTTCTCGGCGAGGATCGCTTCCTGGGTGCGGGAGTCGGCCGGCTTGGCCACGGGGAACACCTGTCCGACCGCTTCCGAGTACTTCAGATAGGTGTCGATCGATGCCACCACCACCCGCGCCTCGACGGTGATCAGGTCGATGCCGACGAGAGAGACCCGGACCCAAGCATCGATGACGATGCCCTTGTCGAGCACGCGGTCCAGCACGTCGATGATGCTCGTGCCACCAGTTGTCCTCTCAACGGGCATCGATCAGCCTCCTGTCCTCGGCGCGGGGCGCCGGGGGCGTGGGATCCGGGGGCGGGGGCGTGGCACGCGGGCGCCCGAGAGCGCGACGAGCCGGCGCTCGAGGGTCGCGACGTGCCGGCGGAGGGCCTCGTTCTCGGCGGCGAGAGGGCGCGCGCCGGGAGCGAGATAGCTCTCGTGCTTCCACCAGTCGAGCCCGACTTCCTGGGCCTTGTCGAGCGAGCAGACGATCAGGCGGATGCGGATGGTGAGGAGCTCGACCTCGGCGAGGGAGACGCGGATGTCGCCGGCGATGAGAAGGCCCTTGTCGAGCACCCGGTCGAGAACGTCGACGAGGCCGGTGGAGCGCTGGCTGCGCAGCGGGATTTCGTCTCGCACCGTCAGCCCGTATACGCCTCGATGGTCTTGGCGAGCGCGGCGACGTTCCGCTCGACCACCTCGGCGGCGCGCGTGACCGTTGCCGGTTCCCGGGGATCGTTTCTCAGGATTTGGCCCCAGCCCGCCAGCGCGTTGAGCGGCGTCCGCAGCTCGTGCCCGAAGTGCCGGAAGTCGTTCTCCGCAGTCCGGTGCAGGTTGTCCGCCGCCGTCTCGAGCGCGTGCAACCGGTCTCGGAGGGCAAGCGCGCCCGCGCCGGCGGAGGTGTCGAGCATGCGCTCGAGCTCTGCCCGCAAGGCGGTCAAAGCCTCCTGGAGACTCCGGTAGCTCTCGAGTCGCGCATCCCGTGACATGTGCTCGAAATCCTCGGCCCGACAGGTGGGACTCACCGACGGCACAGATGCCAAGTTAAACGTGAACGTCGCCCGGAGTCAACGGCGGCGTACGGAATTTCCGGAACTATGAAAGGGAAGAAATTACCCGACCGCATGGGGCTGGACAAGGCCCTTACACTGATAGGCATGCGGCGAAAGTCGACGGTCCGTTGGGTCTGGACGGGCGCCATTCTCGGGCTCGTCCTCGTTGGCGGCGGGGCCTCCATCACCCTTGCCGAGGTCGACAGGCCCGTCACGGGACCGTTGGCCGCGGCGCGCTATACGGGCACGCGGTACCTCAACCAGGACCCCCAGTACAACCGCGGCCCGATCTCGGCCCGCCTGCGGACGCTGATCACCGGCATGACGTGGCTGATCGCGGAGCGGCGCGTCTCCGCGCTTCCCGCGGAGGCTCCCGACCTCGAGCGGCTCCGCGATAGCCGCCCCGAGCCCACCGTCACCTGGATCGGCCACTCGACCGTTCTCGTCCAGCTCGACGGCGTGACCTTCCTCACCGATCCCACCTGGAGCGAGATCGTAGGCCCCTTCGGCCTGATCGGGGTGCGGCGGTACACGCCCCCCGGCATCGCCTTCGACGCGCTGCCGCGCATCGACGTCGTCCTCATCTCGCACGACCACTACGACCACCTGGACGAGACCACGGTTCGGCGTCTCGCGCGCGCCTTCGATCCGCTCTTCCTCGTCCCCAAGGGGCTGAAATCCTGGTTCGCCGATCGCGGCCTCACCAATGTCACCGAGCTCAACTGGGGCGAGTCGGTGGCGGTGGGCGGCGTCCAGTTCGTCTGCACGCCGGCGCAGCACGGCGGCGGCCGCACGCTCGCCGATCAGGGGCGGCGGCTCTGGTCGTCGTGGGCCGCGCTCGGGACCAAGCGCTTCTACTTCGGGGGCGATACGGGCTACTACCGGCACTTCAAGGACACGGGCGACGCCCTGGGGCCCTTCGACCTCGCCGCTCTGCCCATCGGCTCCTACACCCCGCGGGAGACGGCGCGCCCGGTGCACCTGTCTCCCGAGGAGGCCCTCCAGGCCTGGACGGATCTTCGCGCCACCACATTTCTCGGCATGCACTGGGGCACATACGCGCTCGCGCGGGAGCCCTTTGACGAGCCGCCCCGGCGCATCGCCGCCGAGGTGTCCCGCCGAGAGCTGCCCTCGGAGCGTATCTGGATACTGCCACCGGGACACACGGCGAACTGGTAGGCGGCGGTCGGTCGGCCGAGCGGCTTGCACTCGGTGCAAAAGCCGGTCAAAATTACCCATCCATGGCCGATCGCATTCTGATCGCCGACGATGACGCGGACTCCCGAAGCGCCCTCTCCCTGCTTCTCGCCGGTTGGGGCTACGAAGTGATCGAGGCGGCCGACGGCCGCGAAGCCCTCGACCGCGCAATCCAGAATCGTCCTACCGTGATCGTCACCGACCTCGTCATGCCCGGCATGGACGGGCTCGCCCTTCTGGAGGCGCTCCGCGCCGAGCTCCCCGCCTCCACGGTGATCGTCCTCACCGGGTACGGCACCATCGAGACCGCCGTCGCTGCCATGAAGGAAGGCGCGTACGACTACCTGACGAAGCCGGTAGACGTGCGTCGCCTCAGCGCGCTGGTGGCCAAGGCCGCCGAGAAGTCGGAGGTCCTTCGCGAGGTGACGCTGCTGCGCCGGCAGCTGGGCAGCGTGGTGTCCATGGGGCAGCTCATCGGCTCGAGCCAGGCCATGCAGGAGGTGTACCGGACCGTCCAGCAGGCGGCCTCCACGACGGCGGCGGTGCTCATCGCAGGGGAGAGCGGGACGGGCAAAGAGCTGGTCGCGCGCACCATCCACGCGCTGGGCGCGCGCGCGAAGGGGCCTTTCGTGGCGGTCAACTGCTCGGCCATTCCCGAATCGCTGCTCGAGAGCGAGTTGTTCGGCCACGAGCGGGGCGCCTTCACGGGCGCGCTGGAGCGCCGGGCCGGCTACTTCGAGCTGGCCGACCAGGGCACCTTGTTCCTCGACGAGATCGCCGAGATGAGCTCGGCGCTGCAGGCGAAGTATCTGCGCGTGCTGCAGGACGGCGTGATTCGGCGGCTCGGCGGCAAGGCCGAGCTGAAGGTCGACGTGCGGGTGATCGCCGCCACCAACAAGGATCCGGTGGCGGCCATGAAGCAGGGAACGTTCCGGGAAGACCTCTTCTACCGGCTGAACGTGTTCAGCATGACCCTGCCGCCCCTCCGGCAGCGGAAGGACGACATCCCCCTCCTCGTCGACGCGTTCATCGCCGAATTTGCGGCGAAGTACGACCGGATGGCCAAGTCGATCTCCGAAGACGCGCTGGAGATCCTCAAGCAGCACGCGTGGCCGGGCAATGTCCGGGAGCTGCGCAACTGCATCGAGCGCGCGGTGATCGGCAGCGACGGCTTCCAGATCTCCGCCTCGCTGCTTCCCCTGAGCTTCCGCCCCCTTCCCGCCGCGCCAGCGCCGGCAGGGGGAACGGCCGCCCCCGCCCCGCCGCCGCCGGGCATGACCCTCGACGAGGCCGAGCGCATCCTCATCCTGAGAACGCTCGCCGCCCTCGGCAACAACAAGACGCGCGCCGCCGAGAGCCTCGGCATCAGCCTGAAGACCCTGCACAACAAGCTGCGCCGCTACAGCGCCTCCTGAGTCGCCGCGCGCCGCGGGGCACGCCTACTGCTCGCCGAGCTCCTCGATGAGGGTGAGCAGCTCGTCGGCGTGCTCCTCTTCCTTGGCGAGGATCTCCTCGAGGATGCGCCGCGTGGTGGAGTCGTTCTCGCCGATGTAGTGGATGATCTCGGTGTACGACTCGATCGCGATGCGCTCGGCGACCAAGTCCTCCTGGATCATGGACACGAGGTCGTCGCCCTCGACGTATTCGCTGTGGCTGCGGCTGGTCAGGCCGTCCGGCGCGAAATCCGGCTCCCCGCCCAGCTGCACGATGCGTCCGGCGATGCGGTCGGCGTGCTCCTGCTCCTCCTGGGCATGCTCGAGGAACTCCTCGGCCACCGCCTGAGCGTGGATGCCCTTGGCGGTGAAGTGGTGCCGCCGATAGCGGAGCACGCACACCAGCTCGGTGGCGAGCGCCGTGTTGAGCAGCTTGAGCACGGTCTCACGGTCGGCGCGGTACCCTTCGGTGACGGCTCCCGATTCGATGTGCTGGCGGGCCCGCCTCCGCAGCTCCTTGACGTCCGACAGGAACTCCGCCTTGCCCTCGGAACGCTCGGTCTTCATGGATCGTGTCTCCTTGTCTGGATTCAGGACGCGACGCAGTACGCCTCGGCGCGGGCGCGGCTCCTCAGCGCGACGGCGGGCGAGACCGCGTGCCCCCGCAGGCCGAAGAAGTCTATGTACCGGTCGATGCGACGGGGCCGGTCGGAGCGGAACAAAGTGCGCCGCGCGCGGCGCCGGGTCCCCTTCGAGATCTGCGCCGTCAAGGTCGTCGTCATCTCCCACCTCCTGTTGGTCGACGTGAAAACCGCTATTCGAGCGTCGGACTGCGGAGCAGCCCGACGACCTTTTCCGGGGATGCCGTGGTGGCGATGGCCTCGCACGGCGCCGGCTCGCTGCCTTCTCGGAAAGCCTCTGAGATGCCGGGCGCGCCGTTGCAGGCGCGCTGCCCCGTCTTTCCATCCACCGCGACCATCACGATGCCGTCGGGGGGCGTGAAGGGCCGGGGCGGGGCGCGGCGGACGGCCGACTGCATCACCGCGGCCCAGATCGGCAGCGCGATCTCGGAGCCCTGCATCCCGATGGGGCGCCGATCATCCGCGCCTACCCAGACCGCGACCACGAGATCGCGCGTGTAGCCCACGAACCACGCGTCGCGGAGCCCGTCGGACGTCCCCGTCTTGCCGGCAGTGATGTGCTGGAGCCCCCAGCGCCAGCTCGACCCGCCGGTGCCGCGGGTCATCACGCCCCGCAGCAAGTGGGTGACGATAAAGGCCGACTCGGGAGAGACCACGCGAACGGGCGACGGCCCGGGGATGAGCGCGGCGCCCGTGGCCGTGTCGTCGATGGTGGTGGGACTCACCCGGTACCCGCCGTTGGCGAGGGCTGCAAAGCCCAGGGCCATCTCGAGCACGGAGGCCTCGGAGGTGCCCAGCGCGATAGACGGCACGGCGAGGGGACTCTTGATCCCGAATGCGCGGGCGATGCGCGACACACGGGCCGGCCCCATTTCCTGCGCCACGCGCGCCGCGGGCACGTTGAGCGAGGTTTCCAGCGCCTGGCGCACCGTCACCGGCCCCCGAAACTGATGGTCGAGGTTGTTCGGCGTCCATTCGCGGCCGCCGGACCAGATCTTCAGCGGCTCGTCGGCGACCAGCGTCGCCGCGGTCATCGGCGCGCCGCCCTCGAACGCGGCGAGGTACACGAACGGCTTGAAGAGCGATCCCGGCTGCCGGCGCGCCCGCACCGCGCGATCGAACTGGCTGTCCCGATAGTCGCGGCCGCCGACGAGCGCGCGGATCTTGCCCGTCGAGGGATCCATCGCGACCACCGCCGCCTGGAGCGTTCCCGCCGGGAGCCTCCGCTGACGCTCGGCCTGGGTCAGGTGCTGCCGCACCGTCCCTTCCGCCACCCGCTGAAGCCGCAGATCCAGGGTCGTGGCGACGCGCATGGTGGCGGGCTTCGGTATCACCCGCCGCGCCGCTTCCGCCCGTGCCATTTGCGCGAACCAGGGCGCCCGCTCGCCTGGGGGCGTCGGCACCCGGCTGGGTGCGGCCAGGGCCAGGCGCGCCGCCTCCTGGCTCACCGCCCCATCGGCGACCATCGTTTGAACCACCCGGTCCCGCCGCGCTCGCCGCCGCTCGCCCTCCTCGGCGAAGGCCCTGCTGGGCGCGCGAATCGTCGTGGCGAGGAGGGCCGCCTCGTCGAGGGTGAGGGCGTCGAGATCCTTGGCGAAGAGATGCCGGGCGGCCTCGGCCACGCCGCGCACGGGGTGATTGCCCGCCTGACCGAGGTACACGGTGTTGAGGTAGACCTCCAGAATCTCCCGCTTCGTGTAGCGCCGCTCCAGAAAGAGCGCGATGCCTATCTCGCGCGCCTTGCGCGACCAGGAGCGCTCGCGGTTGAGAAAGAGGCCGCGCGCGAGCTGCTGGGTGATGGTGCTCGCGCCGCGGACGACCTCGCCCTCGCGGGCGTTGGCCACGAGGGCGTTGGCCACCGCGAGGAGGTCCACGCCGATATGGCTCATGAATCGGCGGTCCTCGGCGGCGATCACCGCCGCTACCACAGTCGGAGGAATGCGGTGGAGTGGTGTCCACGCGTCTCGCGCGCCCACCTCGACCACGCCCAGCTCCTCGCCGTCCGCGAGGAGCTGGATTCGGGTCGACTCTCCGGCCTGGCCTATCGGCAGGCGATAGGCGGCCCAGAGCCAAGCGAGCGCGGCCACAGTAAGTCCCGCGCCCGCGACAAGCACAATCGTTGTCCACAGCGTCCGTCGGGGCATCGGCCTCCACTTACGCAACTCTGATGCCGGGGCCGCGATGTCGGCCAAGCGTCGAACAATTTAGGAGTTAGCGCGATGGGGCGGAATGCGACGGGAAGTAAGGTGGGTAAGGCCTCCCCGGTCGGCCTCGCCGCTCTTACCGCCCGAGCGCCCAGTGGTCGGACGAGTGCCTGCGCGAACGCGAACTTACGCGGAATCAAAACGAAGGCGCGCCATTTGCAGTCGGTTGGGGCATGGAGACCAATCGGGCCCGAGCGTTCCCGGAGGCACGAGCGTTCCTGGAGCGGAGACCTCCGCCACCGCCGCAGCCTCCGCCGCCGCCTCAGCCACCTCCGCCGCCGGGGCCGCCCCAGCCACCACCGTCGCCGGCGCCGCCGCCGCCGCCCGTGGTCGAGGTGTTCAGCCCCGCCGGCTTCTGCGTCGCCTCGAGCTGGCGCTGACCTTCGCGCGCACCACCATCCCGGCCGCCGTGAGCGTGGCGAGGCCAATGATGGTGAGGGCGAGGCCCTTCGCGTGGCGCCGCAGCTGCAGGCGCCAATCGAGTGCCGCGTGACGGCGGCGGTCCAACTCGTCGGCCAGAACGTCCAGACGCGCCCGCACCTCTTCGATCTCTTCCCCGAGGGCCCGCACCCGCGGGGCTCCGCCGCCGGCGTCGACCGCGCGTGTGCCCCCATTGGGGGGTGGCGTGTCGGCTAGGCCAGGCGTTCTTTCACCCATTGCAGGTCCTCCGTCACAGTCTTCCGCGTAACGGCCAGCGGCGCGAGCACCAGGCGACCCCAGCCCAGCAGCCCCAGCGCCACGCCGGCCGCGAGCAGCACGCCCCCCACCGTCAGTGCGGCGGCCCAAGGCGCCATCCACCGCGCGAGCACGAATACCCCGGCGATCAGGAGCACGGTCACCCCGATCAATCCGGCGGCCAGCGCCCCCGCCAGGAGCTTGGCACTGCCGATCTCGGCGCGCACATCCGACTTGAGCTCCTCGCGGGCGAGCGCGACCTCCTTCTCGACGAGGAGCGAGCCGGCCTCCGCGATCCGCGCGATCAGCTGCGGCGTCGAGAGGCGGCGTGGGTTGCCGGACCAGGCGGTGCGGACGGAGGCCGGGCGCGCAGGGGTCGTTCCGGGCAGCGTCGATTCCAGCAGCTGCCGCTCTCCCCGCAGGGCCCGCTCGAGCTGCAGCACCTGGCGGTAAAGGATCTGCCACTCCTCGAAGGGCAGGGGCGTCCGCGCCATCTTCGCGGCGATGTCGTCGACCCGCGAGAGGAGCGGCCCGGCCTGCACGTGCGCCTCGGGGTGGCGGCGAAGCACCGACCAGACCCGCTGGATCTGGCGCTCGAGATCCTGCGCGTCCGGCGAGAAGGTCTGGAACATGTCGGGACGGCCGGTGACGGCTTCCACCACCAGCGCCTGGGCGCGCGCGGTGTCGTTCTCGGTGCCCCGCAGCAGCAGCGCGTTCGGATAGAGCGCCGCCTCGAGCGTCGCGCCCCGGAAATAGGCCGTCTTCTGGAGCACGACCCCTTCGAAAGCGCCGCGGGCCAAGCGGAGGAGTATCGACGAGGGCAGGGCCATCCACCAGGGCGGGGGCTCGGGCCTGACGTCGAAGCCGTGGCGCCGCAGGGTGCTCACCACGAGGTCGGCGGCGAGGGCGTACGACTCCGTCGTGGTCACGAGCGCCATGTGCACGTCCCGGCGGCCGCGAAGCCCCGAAACGATGCGAAGGACCGGCACCGTCACCAGCAGTACGGCGAACGCGCCGGCCAGGCCGAGGGTGATGGGGAACCCGCGGAGGATGCTGCGCGCCGCGGATTTGGGACGCTTTTCCGGATCGGCCTGCACCCATACCGCGGCCCCGATGCCCAGCGGGACGAGGAGCGCCAGCGCGAACCAGATCAGCCTTACGACATTGGTCGACACCGAGCCGGCCAGCGGCACGAAGGCGAGCACGAACGTCGCGACCTGCGGCGCGACGATGCCGAGGACAAGCAGAGGCCAGGCCGCCGCCGCCGCCATCAGCACCGACAGCGCGGTCTTGCGCGTTCCCCCCACGCGGCCAAAGAGGGCGACCACCGCCCAGTCGAAGAGGGCGGAGAATATCCTACCGAGCGACCGTGAGATAAAGGCGAAGACGGCCTGGATGATCGCCATGGCGAGCTCCTATTTCCGCCGGCCCCGCCGCGCGCGCCGCGCGCGCACCGGCGCCGTGATGGACCTGAGCGCGGGCATGATCTCCTCGGCGTAGAACTCGAAGAAGCCCTTCTGGTCCCGGCCCACCTGGTGCACGCAGATGTGGTCGTAGCCCGCCTTGGCGTACTTGCGGATGGCGGCGAGGTGACGCTCGGGATCAGGCCCGCAGGTGATGGACTCCGCCATCTGCTCCTCGGTGACGAGCTCCGCCACCGCCTCGAAGTGCTCGGGCAGAGGCAGCTCCCAGGAGAGGTTGCCCTCCATCGCGGAGGTCGGCCACTGCGCCTTGGCGATGCGCTTGGCGGTGGCCTCGTCCTTGGCCCAGCAGACCGTCATCTCGCCGTAGTGGGGCTTGCCCGCCCCCCCGGCGCGGTCGAAGGCGGCGATGACGGAGCCCTCGGGATCGGTGCCGATCATGCCGTCGCCGAGCCGTCCCGCCAGATCCGCGCTGCGTGGCCCGCCGGCGGCTACGTAGAGAGGCGGCGGCGAGTCGGGCAGGGTGTACAGCCGCGCGTTCTCGACCGTGAAGAACCGACCATGGTGGCTCTGGTTGCCCCCCTTCCACAGGAGCCGGATGATCTCAATGGCCTCCTCGAGCCGGGCCTGACGCACCTCGGTCTCCGGCCAGCCCTGCCCCACCACGTGCTCGTTGAGGTTTTCCCCCGTGCCGACGCCCAGGAAGAAGCGCCCGGGCATGAGCGCGGCGGTCGTCGCCGCGGCCTGAGCAATGATGGCGGGATGAATGCGCATGGTCGGACACGTCACCGCGGTCCCGACGACGAGGCGCTGGGTGGCCTGGGCGATGGCCCCGAGCACGCTCCACACGAAGGGGCTCTGGCCTTGACGGTCGATCCACGGGTGAAAGTGGTCGGAAATGAGCGCGAAGCCGAAGCCCGTGTCCTGCGCCATCTGCGCGTAGCGGACGAGGTCGGCTGGCGATTGCTCTTCGCTGGACAGCTTGTAGCCGAGCGTGATCATGGCGTCGCCCCCTTGGCGGTGCGCGCGAGCGGCTGGACGGCGCGCCCGTCGAGGCTGGAAGAGATGTCTGGCTCGGATGGCGCCCCGAGCCGGCGCAGCATTTCAACGCGCGCCTCCGCAAGCGAGGTCGCAATGTCGTCGGCGCCCGCGCTGGTCAGATCGGCGCGCACGACTGGGCCGGCGCCGGCACCCCATCGCGCGGCGAGGATCGTGGTGTCGGGGAGGCTCATGCGCAGCCGCTTCACGATGTGGCGCATGCGGCCTCGGCCCGCCCCACCCACCGCTCCCACGCAGACGAGCGCGGGGGCCTCCGTCTCCAGGAGCGCCAGGGCCTCGCCGACGAGACCGCCCCCGGGCGCGATGCGCAGCTCGAAGCCGGCGGGCTCGAGGAGGCGGGCCAGCATGGCCAGCCCGAGGGCGTCGACCTCGTCGCGCGCGGGGCAGGCGGCGACGCGTGCCGCCGCCGCGGGCGTCGGCTCCGGCGCGGCCGCCCCGTCCGGGGACATCGGCGTCTTCTCGATGATGTCGCGAATCACGGAGAGGACGCGGGCGAACTCTTCCTGCGTGAGCTGCTCGGTCTCGCGATCCTGCCGCGCGCGCGCCAGCGCGGGGGCGATTATTCGATCGAAGGCCGCTGTCAATGAGGTCGCGCGCGTCGTCTCGGCGACGAGATCCTCCGCGTCGGCGGCGTCGCCGGCAAGCAGCCGCTGGTAGAAGACGAGGTGTGGCTCCACCGGCGGATCGTCGCTCAGGAGCACCTCGATGAACTCCAGCCCGGCGACGGCGCGCGAGGCGACCACCAGGCACACGGTCAGGGGGACGGCGAGGGCGAGTCCGGCCGCGCCCCACAGCCACGTCCAGAACCCGGCGCCGGCGAGAAGCGCGATCGCGGAAACCCCGACACTCCGCCCGTAGAGCAAGGGCTCGATCACGTACGCCACGGCCAGGTCCGTGACCAGGAACAGCCCGAGGACGAGCAGGGGCTTGCTCCAGCCGTCGAAGGCGGCCAGGCTGAGCGCGAGGGGGATGATCGCAGCGAGCCAGGCCCCAACGTAGGGAAGGAACCGCAGCACGGCGGCCATGCAGCCCAGGGCCAGCGCGAACGGAAGCCCGATGAGAAAGAGGCCCAGGCCGATGCCGAGGCCGAAGCTGCTGTTGATGATGGTCTGCATCAGGAGGTAGCGGCTGATACGGCTGCCTGCCTCGTCGAGGAGCCGGGTGGTGGTGGCCATCCTGTCGTATCCGAAGAGGCGGATCACGCGGGCGCGGAGCTCGCGCTGCTGAATGAGCATGAAGAAGACGAGCACGATGACCATGAACGCCGTGGTCGCGTGCTTGGCCGCGCTGGGCAGATGCCAGAGGGGGTTCGGCGACGAGACGACCACCGGTACCGGCTTCTCGGCGGCCGGGTCCCCCTTGTCGATCTGATTCATCACGTCCTTCGCGGTGTCCTCCACCTTCGCGAGGGCGCCTCCCTTGCCGACCTGCTGCAGGTCGGAGATCTTGCGTGTGATCGTCCGGCTATAGCGGGGCAGGTCGTCGGCGAAGGTGGAGACCTGACTCATGAACCCCCATCCGAGCGCCACTGCGACGCCGAGGGCGAAGACGACGACCAGGGCCACGGAGAGGCCGCGGGGCAAGCCCGTGTGATGCACCCGGGCGACCAGCGGGCTCAAGAGGAAGGAGAGGAGCACCGCGAGCACGATGGGGATGAACACCACGCTCGCCCAGTAGAGGCAGGCGACGGCGAGGGCGAGTCCCGCGAACACGAAGAAGCGATGCGCGGCCCGGAGGAAATCGGCGGGAGCGCGCGGCGCGGCGATACGGCGCCGTGCGCCCGGCCCCGTTCCCACCGCGGGCAGGCGCGGGGCCCGGCTTCTCACTCCGCCTGCCGGCGCGCGGCGTCGGCCGAGGGCGCCCCCGCCCGCTCGAGGCAGGCGCCGGCCGCCCCGAGCGCGATCTGGCGGCTCGCCGGAACCGCGCGCCCGTCACACGAGGGAAGGGCGCGCCGCTCCCGGGCGGCAGCCGGCGACGGGGTCAGTGCCGCCGGCGCCGACGCCCGCGCGGCGAGGCCGGCGCGAAGGCCGACCCCTCCCGCGGGCGCCTGCGGGGTCACCATCGCGGCCAGGAGCATGAAGAACGCGATGGTGATCCCCGGCGCCGGCGGCACGAACAGGTAACGCATGGAGCCTACTGCACGCTGCGGCGCAGCTCCGCGATCCGATCGTCGGTCGCCGGATGCGTCGCGAAGAAGCCGCCCTCGCTGCCGCCTTCGGTAGTCATGAGCCAGGTGAGCGTCTGCTCCATCACCTTGGGCGAGTACCCGGCGCGCTTGAGGATCTCCGCGCCGTGCGCGTCCGCCTGGTACTCCTCCCGGCGGCCGTACGCGCGGGCGATCAGCGTCCCCGCCACCGGAGTGAGCTGACCGCTGCCGGGAACGATCTGATCGAGAATGACCATGCCGATGGCGAGGCCCGTCTGAAGGGTCTGCTGCTTCGCGACGTGGCCGAGGTCGTCATGAGCTACCTCGTGGGCAAGGACGCCGGCGAGCTGCTGATCGTTGGCCTTGCGCAGGAGCCCGGTGGTCACTATGTACTGCCCGCTTCCCCCGCTCCCCGCGTTGACGCGGTCGTCCTCTACGAGGCCGACCTTGATCTGGTTGAGGGGACGCTTGTTGTCGGCGGACTGGATGAGCGGGACCATGACCCGCTTGAGCCGTTCGACCTGCGCGGGGTCGACCTTGGCAGTGGAGGGCGGCGCGGAGGCGGTGGTCGATCCGCCGCCCGCCGAGCCGCCCGAAGACGGCTTGGAATCCGAAACCGGGAGCGCGCACCCGGCGGTCAGTGTGAGCACGACCAGGAAAGGCGCGACGTAGGTCTTTATGAGATTGGTTTTCATGGCGGCTACCCCGTGACCTTTACGCTGAGGTTGTTGACCACCGACTGCACACCCTTCACGCCCCAGGCGATGTTGCCGGCGCGCTGCTTGAGGGCCTCGCTGGGGACGACACCGTTCAGGTACACGGTGCGCTCCCGGGTGTCCACGTCGACCGAGGTCAGCGTGCCCATCTTCTCGGCGGCGAGCTTGGCCTTGACGGACGCGGTGATGGTGGCATCGTCGACGTTCTCGCCGACGGTCCGTCCGGTGGACGAGCACGCGGCCAGCGTGAGGACGGCCAGCAAGGCGATCGATAAAAGTTTCAGGTGTCGCATGACGAGTTCCTCCTCTTTGCCAGCCCTTTATCGGCAAGGGGTGTGCCAAACCGCCGCCGCGGGCGATTCCACCGTGAATCAGCCGCCTTCGCAGCGCTCCCGACGAGCGCCCGCCTCCGCCGACGGGTAAAAGGTTCCGCGTCCGGTAGTCCTGACCCACAGCGTGCCGCGCGCGGCTGAGGGCGCGGTTCGGAAGGCCGAGGGTTCATGCGCGATCGGCGCTGGCACGAAACATGCCAGCGTAGCGGGCATGACACCCTTGAACGGCATCATCGCGTCCCTTGTCTTGTTCGCGGTCTCCGCGTGCGCCACCGTTCAGCCGCCACTGGTTCTGCCGGAGGTCGCGGTGAGCGATCCCGCCTTCGTGCCCACCATGGAGGCGTACACCAATGCCGCCGTGACCAGCGGGAACCGCGTGGAGCTGCTGCTCAACGGCGATCAGATCTTCCCCGCCCAGGTGGAGGCGATCCGGTCCGCCCGGCGCTCGATCACCTATGCCCAGTACTTCTACGAGGATGGACGTCCGGCGGAGCAGATCGTCCAGGCCATCAGCGAGCGCTGCCGCGCGGGCATCCGCGCCCGCGTGCTGCTCGACGCCTTCGGCACCCTCAAGATGCCTCTCCCGCTGGTCCAGGAGCTGGAGACATCCGGCTGTTACGTGGCGAAGTTCCGTCCGATCAGCCCCTGGACGATGGAGAACGCCAACAACCGCAACCACCGCCGCATCATCGTGGTGGACGGCCGCACGGGTTTCACCGGCGGCTCGGGGGCCAGCTCGAAGTGGATGGGCGACGGCCGCCAGAAGGGCCAGTGGCGCGAGACGGACGTGCGCGTGGAGGGGCCGATCGTCAACGACCTCCAGGGGGCGTTCGCGGAGAACTGGCTGGAGGCGACCGGCGAGATGCTGGGCGGCGACGCCTACTTCACCCCGCAGCCGGCGCGCGGCAACGTGGTGGCGCAGATCGTGCGGAGCTCGCCGGCCAGCGGCAGCGTCGCCATGTACAACATGTATCTCCTCGCGATCACCGGCGCGCGCCGCACCATCTTCCTCACCAACCCCTACTTCCTCCCCGACGACCGCATGACCCGCAGCCTCATCGAGGCGAAGCGGCGCGGGGTGCGGGTGGTCCTGCTCCTGCCCGGCAAGATCGACAACAACATCGTCCGGCAGGCCAGCCGCGGGGGCTTCGGCCGCCTCTTCGACGCGGATGTGGAGATCTTCGAGTATCGCTCCGGCCTCCTTCATGCCAAGACCATGGTGGTGGACGGCCGCTGGGCGACGGTGGGAAGCGCCAACATGGACAACCGCTCGTTCGCCCTCAACGAGGAGCTCAACCTGGCCCTCTACGACGGCCCGATGGCGGCGCGGCTGGAGAAGGTGTTCGCGGACGATCTCGCGCACTCGCGCCGGCTCGACCCGGCGCAGTGGCGGGCGCGCGGACCACTGGATCGCATGCTGGAGCTGCTGGCGATGCCGTTCAAGGAGCAGCTATGATCGTCGCCCGGCTCGTCGCGCTCGTGCTCACCGCGCTGCTGCTCGGCATCACCTTCTGTCATGTGCTCGAGATGCCGGCCAAGCTCGGCTACGACGCCGGGTTCTACATGACCCTCCAGACGACGCTCTACGCCCACTTCGGTCCGCCCGGGGTGGGGGGGGTCGTCGAGCCGGGGGCCATCCTCGCCGTCATCGCGGTGGCGGCCCTCGCCCGCCGGCGGCGCCGCCCCGGCTTCGGCCTCACCGTCGCCGCCGGCGCGTGCCTGCTCCTGGCGTTTCCCGTGATCTTCTTCGCGCTCACCGAGCCGGTGAACGAGGCGTTTCGTGAGGGGCTGGTGACCGGCAACGTCCCCGTGGAGTGGCAGCGGCTGCGCCTGCTGTGGGAGCTCTCCCACGCCGCCCGCTTCCTCCTGCACCTGGCCGCCTTCGGCCTCCTCGCCCTGTCCGTGTTGAAGGAGACGCGCTATTCCGCTTCGTCGCCCATGTTGGGCGAGGGCCCGCCGTCGATGACCATGGTGGCGCCGTTCATGAACGAGGAGGCGTCCGAGGCGAGGAACACGCAGGGGTAGGCGATCTCCTCGACCCGGCCCCAGCGCCCCAGCCCGACCCGGCTCGCCACGCCGTCGTAGACCTTCTTGGCGTCGGGATTCGTCCGGTGGAGTACGTCGAGGTACCCCTCCGTCTCCACCGGGCCGGGCGCGATGCAGTTCACGCGGATGCCCTTGCGGCCCCAGGCCATGCCGAGGGTGCGGGTGAAGTTGATGACGGCGGCCTTCGACGCGCCGTAGTGCGACATCATGGACGAGCCGTAGACGCCGGCAATCGACGAGATGTTGATGATGACGCCGCGGCCCTGCGCCATCATGTGGCGTCCCGCCCACTTGCAGCCGAAGAAGACCCCGTTGAGATTGATCCCCACCACCGTGTTCCAGCCATTGGCGGAGATGTCCTCGACCTTGGCCCGGAAGGAGGCGCCCGCGTTGTTCACCATCACGTCCAGCGCGCCGAGGTCCTTCACCGTCTTCTCGACCAGCCCTTTCACCGCATCTTCCTGACGCACGTCCACCGCCGCCGCGAAGGTCCGGCGGCCCAGCTTGCGGATCTCGGCAGCCACCGGCTCGAGATGCTCCAGCTTGCGGCTGGCGATGACAACGTCGGCGCCCGCCCGGGCGTACTCGACGGCGATGGAGCGGCCGATGCCGACGCCGCCCCCGGTGACGATCGCGACCTTGCCCTCCAGCGAGAACGGCGACGCCATGGGTAGAGTCTCCTCTCGTGCGGGATTATAACCCGCGGACGAGGCGCGCGAAGGCCGCGGGTGCGGGGCTCTCGAAGCGCACGGGCTCCCCCGAGCCGGGATGCACGAAGCCCAGGATGCTCGCGTGCAGACACACGCGATCGAGCGGATCACGGGGGCTGCCGTGCCGCGCGTCGCCCACCACGGGGTGCCCGATGGCGGCGAGCTGCACGCGGATCTGATGCCGGCGGCCGGTGCCGAGCGCGATGTCGATGAGGGTGGCGTCGCGCCCCCGCCCGCGCACGCGGTAGCGCGTGATGGCCTCGCGGCCGTGTCGGCGGGGCTCGCGCGCGATGCGGACACGATGGCCCGCGTCTTCCTCGAGGCGGTCCGTCAGGGTCTGCGCCTCTTTCCGCATCGCGCCCTCCACGACCGCGACATAGCCGCGATCGACCGTGCGTGCGGCGAACTGCGCCTGCAGTGCGGCCTTGGCCGCCGGAGTCCGGGCGACGACGAGGAGACCGGACGTCTCCCGGTCCAGCCGGTGGACGATGAAGGGCCGTGAAGGCGGCCGCCCCGCAGCCAGGAGATCCCAGAGGACGCGATAGGCGGTGCGCCCACGCTCGCGCTCGGTGGCGATGGTGAGGAGGCCCGGCGGCTTCTCGATGACGATCAGCGCCGCGTCCTCGTGCACGACGCGAAGCCCGAGGGGCAGCGCCGACGGCGCCGCGGGACGATGGGTGGCCGGGCCCAGACTCACGCGATCGCGCGAGGTGACGGGCAGCCGCCCATCGCGCACCACCTGGGCATTGAGCCGGACGCGCCCCGCGGCCAGCCATTGCTTCACGGAGCGGCCCGACGAGCCGGGGAACTCCGCGTGCAGCCGCTCCGCCAGCGTGCTCATCCCGAAGAGGCTATTCTCCGCGCAGCACCGCGAGCGGCTTCTGACCGAGCAGCCGATACGAGCCCAGATAGCCCACCGCGAGCGCGAGCGCGGTCGCCCCGGCGACGCCGGCGGCCAGGACAACCGGCTGCCAGCGCCAGGGCACCTCGAGGAGCCAGCGCCCGATCCCCCAGGCCAGGGCGGCGGCCAGCGCGGTGCCCGCCAGCCCCGCGGCCGCTCCGAGCAGCGCGTACTCCACGGCGAAGCTACGGGCGACGAGGCCCCGGGTGGCGCCCAGCACCTTCCAGATCACCGACTGATAGAGCCGCTCGTGACGCGTGATGGAAAGCGCTCCGCCGAGGACGATGAGCCCGGCGAGAATGCTCACCGCGGCCACGAGGCGGACGGCCAGCGCGATCTGGTCCACGAGGGCGGCCGCCCGCTCGAGGACTTCCCGGACGGGAATGGCGGAGACATTGGGGAAGGCGGCGACCACCGCGGCCTGCAGCCGCTCGGCGCCCGCGGGGGCGACCTGGGAGGTGGCGATGAAGGTGCCGGGGGCGCCCTCCAGCGCGCCCGGGGAGAGGATCATGAAGAAGTTAGCCCCGAATGTCCGCCAGTCGACCTTTCTGAGACTCGTCACGCGCGCGGTCACGGGCACGCCTTGTATGTCCCAGGTGAGCGTGCCGCCCAGGCCGACGCCCAGGTTCCTCGCGATCTCCTCCTCCACCGAGACGAGCGGTGGGCCCGCCGCTTCCGCCGCCGTCCACCAGCGGCCGTTGGTGACGACATCGCGCTCGGGCGGAGCCGTCGCCCATGTCAGGACGTACTCGCGCGTGAGGAACCACGCCTCGTCACGGCGCGCCGCCTCGCGCGGGATGGGCGTGCCGTTCACCGCGGCGAGCCGGGCGCGCACCACCGGCAGCAGGGTGGGGGCTGCGCCCACCCGCTCCGTCACGAGACGGGTGAAGGCAGGGGCCTGATCCGGCTGTATGTCGATGAAGAAGAAGGCGGGGGCGCGCGCGGCGCTCGGCCCGGAGAGCGCGGCGCGAATGCCGCCCTCGAGCAGCGCCACCGCGACCACCAGCATCACCGCCAGCCCCAAGGTGACAAGCACCGCGGCGGCATGGCCTCCGGGCCGGTGGAGATTGGCGAGCCCGTGGCGCCACGCGGCGCCGGGCGGCCGAGGCAGCCGCCGCGCGGCGGCGAGGGCGAAGCGCGCGGCGAGATACAGGAGAACGAGGCCGGCCGCGAAGCCGCCGATGAAGAGCCCGCCTACCTTCCAGGAGCCCGCCTGCCAGAGCGCCAGCGCGGCGAGCCCCGCCGCCACCGGCAGGGCGACGAGCCACGCGCGCCATCCGAGGGGACGCGGCTCGACCTCGCGCCGCAGGAGAAACGCGGCGGGGACGCGGCGGATCTCGGCCAGCGGCGGCAGCGCGCAGAGCAGGGTGACACCCACGCCCATCGCGATGCCGTGCATCGCGGCGGCGGGCGAGACCGTCCAGTCGAGCGGGAAGGGAAGCAGCCGGGTCAAAGCGGGCGCGAGGACCCGCGCCAGCGCCGCGCCGACAAGGGCGCCGGCGAGGCTGCCCGCGAGCCCCAGGCCCGCGGTCTGCAGGAGATACGCCGCGAAGATGCGGGGCCAGGGCGCGCCCAGGCACTTGAGCGTCGCAATGGTGGCCACGCGGCGGCGTAGCAGCGCCCGGACACTCACCGCGACCCCGATCCCCCCCACGAACAGGGCGACGAGGCCGGTGAGCCCAAGATAGGTTGTGAGCTGGTCCCAGAATCGGCGGAGCCCCGGCTGGGCCTGGCGATAGGTGGCCACGCGGATCCCGGCCTCGCCGACCTCCGCGGCGAGGGCATCGCGCGTGGCCTGCGCCGACATGCTCGCGGGCAGGGCGAGCAGGGCGCGGTGACGCACGCGGCTGCCCGGCCGCAGCAGGCCGGTGGCGGCGAGGTCGGCGTCGGCGATGAGGACGCGTGGGCCCAGCGAGAAGAATCCCACCGCGCGGTCGGGCTCGCTCGTGATGACGCCGGCGATACGCAGGTCGGCGTCACCGACCCGGAGCGTGTCCCCGAGGGAGAGGCCCAGGCGCGAGAGCACCGCCTCCTGCACCAGGACGCGGCCGCCCCCGATGAGGGTAGCGAGGGGAGCGGCCGGCATGGTCTCGAGCCGCCCGTATAGAGGATAGGCCTCCCCGACGGCCTTGAGCTCGACCAGGAGCACGCGGTCGGCCCCGGCCTGCGCCATCGCGGCCAGCTCGCGGACGCGGACGTCGCGCGCACCCGCGCGCGCAAGGGCGCCGAGCGCGGATTCGGCGGCGGCGCCCAACGGCTGGCTCGAGCGGATCTCCACGTCACCGCCCATCAGCGCCTTGCCGGAGCCGGCGATCGTGCGCTCGAGACTATGCCCGAGGCTGCCCACCGCCACGAGCGCCGCCACCCCGAGCGTCACGCACCCGGCGAGATAGGCGAAGTGGCGGCCGGCGCCCCGCAGCTCCCGCGTCGCCTGCCGGAGAGCCCAGATCACCCCCTCACCCTGCCCTCTCCCCCTGCGGGGGAGAGGGGTGGGATGAGGGGGTGTCCTCGTCGGAGACGACGCGGCCGTCGCGGAGGGTGACGAGGCGGTCCGCATGGGCGGCGAGCGCGGGGTCGTGGGTCACCAGGACCAGCGTGCTGCCCAGCGTGCGATTGAGGCCCACGATCAGCTCGATGATCTGCTTGCCGGTGGCGGTGTCGAGATTGCCGGTGGGCTCGTCGGCCAGGAGCAGCGGCGGCCGCCGCGCCACCGCGCGCGCCACCGCCACCCGCTGCTGCTCGCCGCCCGAGAGCTGCACGGGATAATGCTCGGCGCGTTCGCCCAGGCCCAGCTCGGCGAGGAGCCCGCGGGCGCGCGGCAGCGCGTCTCGCTCGCCCGCCAGCTCGAGCGGCACCGCCACGTTCTCGGCCGCGGTGAGCGTAGGGACGAGGTGGAAGGACTGGAAGATGTAGCCGATGGTGTCCAGGCGGAAGCGGGCGAGGGCATCCTCGGACAGGCGCGTGATCTCCCGGCCCGCCACCGTGATCGAGCCGGCGGTCGGCCGGTCCAGTCCCGCGATGAGGCCCAGCAGCGTGGACTTGCCGCTGCCGGAGGGGCCGGCGACCGCCACGAACTGGCGGGCGGGAATCCCGAGCGAGACGTCGGAGAGCACGGACACCGCCCGGCCGCCGCTCGCGAAGCGCATGCCGAGGCCGGCGATCGTGATCATCTTCCCGGTCATACTACACTAGCGGTATGCGAGCTTCCCGACCGCACGCCCGCGTGCGCCGCGCGGCGCGGCACGGCGTGGCGATGGCGCTCGCCGTGCTCTGCCTCGCCCCCGCGGCGTCTGCCCAGGGCGAGCGCGTCATCGTCGCCTTCGGCGACAGCCTCACCGCCGGCTACGGCGTCGCGCCGGAGGAGGCCTACCCCGCGCTCCTCGCCGCGCGCCTGCGGCACGAAGGATACCGCTATCACGTCGTCAATGCCGGGGTCTCGGGCGACACCACCGCGGGCGGGCTTCGCCGGGTGGACTGGGCGCTCAAGGCCCGTCCGGAGATCGTGCTCCTCGAGCTGGGAGCCAATGACGCGCTCCGCGGTCTCGATCTCGGCCAGGTCCGGGCGAACCTGGACGGCATCGTGACCCGCTTCGAGGCGGCCGGGGCGCGCGTGCTCCTGCTGGGCATGCGGCTGCCACCCAACTACGGCGCGCGTTACGCGGGGGAGTTCGCGCGCATCTACGACGAGATCGCGCGACGGCGCAAGCTGGCGCTGATGCCCTTCTTTCTCGACGGCGTCGGCGCGGTGGCCGCGCTCAACCAGCCCGACGGCATTCACCCCACCGCGGAGGGCTACCGCATCATCGTCGCCCGTCTCTGGCCTCACCTTCAGCCGTTGCTTAAGCATTGAACAATCGTAGCGATTCGGCCTAACATGGGGACCGGTAGCACCGCCGGTCCGAGCGTTTCCGTTCAATGACCCTCAGTGAGGGGGATCCATGACTTCCAAGTCCGACGAGTTCTCACTGGATGCCAAGTACACCCTGGAGGACGGCCTCGTCTTCCTCTCGGGCATCCAGGCGCTGGTGCGGCTTCCCCTCGACCAGCACCGCGCCGACCGTCGCCGCGGCCTTCGCACCGCCACCTTCATCTCCGGTTATCGGGGCTCGCCGCTGGGCGGCCTCGACCAGACCCTGGAGCGCTACGGCAAGCTGCTGGCCGAGCACCACGTGGTGTTCTCCTCGGGGCTGAACGAGGACCTCGGCGCCACCGCGGTGTTCGGCAGTCAGATGGTCAACTCCTTCCCGCGGCCGAAGTACGACGGCGTCCTGGGCATGTGGTACGGCAAGGCGCCCGGCGTCGACCGGACGGGCGACGTGTTCAAGCACGCCAACTACGCGGGCGTGGGCAAGAACGGCGGCGTGCTCGCCCTCGCGGGCGACGATCCCATCTCCAAGTCGTCCACGCTGCCCAGCCACTCGGAATGGGCGCTCTACGACGCGTTCATGCCCACCCTCTTCCCCGGCAACGTGCAGGAGATCCTGGATCTCGGCGTGCACGGCTTTATGCTCTCGCGCATCTCCGGTCTCTGGGCGGCGATGAAGATCGTGACCAACGTGGCCGACGAGACCGGCACCGTCGAGGTGTCACCGGAGCGTGTGCGGCCCGTCATCCCCACCGTCGAGCTCGACGGCAAGCCCTTCCAGCATCAGATCAACCTGAACATCATCCCGCCCTACGGGCTCGACATGGAGCGGACGATTCACCTGGCGCGGGTGGAGCTGGCGCGACGCTATGCGTGGGAGAACAAGCTCAACCGCATCACCGTGCCCACGCCCGACGCCTGGCTCGGCATCATGACGACGGGCAAGACCTACTACGACGTGCGCCAGGCCCTGACCGAGCTGGGCCTCGACGAGGCCGGGCTGCGCCGCGCCGGCGTGCGTATCCTCCAGATGGGGCTCATGTTCCCCATGGAGCCGCGCATCGTCCGCGAGTTCGCGCGCGGGCTCGAGGAAGTCCTCGTCATCGAGGAGAAGCGGCCCTTCCTGGAGATGTTCGCCAAGGACGTCCTCTACGGCTGGCCGGATCGGCCGCGCGTGGTCGGCAAGCACGACGAGGAGGAGCGGGCCCTGATCCCGTCGATGGGCGAGCTCGACTCCGACACCATCGCCCGCGCCGTCGCCAAGCGGCTCGCCCGCAAGGCGCGGCTCCCGTCGGTGGAAGCGCGCATCCAGCACCTGGACGAGCTCAAGCGGCGGCCCCGCGCCCTCACCCTCTCGCGCACCGCCTTCTTCTGCTCGGGCTGCCCGCACAACCGCTCCACCGTGATCCCCGAGGGGGCGGTGGCGGCGGCGGGCATCGGCTGCCACGGCATGGCGATGGGGATGGATCGCGGCATCATCGGCGTCACGCACATGGGCGGGGAAGGGGCGCAGTGGGTGGGCATCGCGCCGTTCACCGAGACCCCGCACATGTTCCAGAACATCGGGGACGGCACGCTCTTCCACTCGGGCAAGCTCGCCATCGACTACGCGGTGGCCGCCGGCGTCAACATCACCTACAAGATCCTCTACAACGCGGCGGTGGCCATGACGGGCGGGCAGACCGCGGCGGGCGCCATCGGCATTCCCTCGCTCACCCGGCAGCTCCAGGCCGAGGGCGTGAAGCGCATCATCATCACCACCGATCATCCGGAGAACTACAAGGGTGTTCCGGTCTCCGCCGAGATCTGGCACCGCGACCGGCTGATCGAGGCGCAGTCCCTCCTCGCCGCCACCCCCGGCGTCACCGTGCTCATCCACGACCAGCAGTGCGCGGCGGAGAAGCGGCGGCTGCGGAAGCGCGGGCGTCAGGCCGATCCCGACCAGCGGGTCTTCATCAACGAGCGCGTCTGCGAAGGCTGCGGCGACTGCGGGAAGAAGTCGAACTGCCTCTCGGTGCAGCCGGTGGAGACGGCGTTCGGCCGGAAGACCCAGATCCACCAGTCTTCGTGCAACAAGGACTACTCCTGCCTCCTCGGCGACTGCCCGTCCTTCCTCACGGTCGAACGCGTGGGTCCGCCCGCCAAGAAGGACAAGCGGCTGCCCCCGCTCGAGGACGCCCTGCCTGAGCCGGTGCTCAAGGTCCCCGTTGAGGGCTTCGGGGTGCACATGATGGGGATCGGCGGCACCGGCGTTGTCACGGTGAGCCAGATCCTCGGCACCGCCGCCCTCCTGGACGGCAAGCACGTCCGGGGGCTGGACCAGACCGGGCTCAGCCAGAAGGGCGGGCCCGTCGTCTCCGATCTCAAGATCGCCTCGCAGCCGCTCCTCACCGCCAACAAGATCTCGGCGGGCGGATCCGATCTCTACCTCGGCTTCGACCTTCTCGTCGCGACCGATCCCGGCAACCTCGACAAGGCGGAATCGGGCCGCACCATCGCCGTCGTGTCCACGAGCAAGATTCCCACCGGGCAGATGGTGGTCGACACGGCCGTGCACTTCCCCGAGCTGGGCAGCACGCTCCTCAACGTGGATCGCGTCACCCGCAAGGACGAGAATGTCTATCTCGATGCCCAGGCCATCGCCGAAGGCCTCTTCAACGACCACATGGCGACCAATCCGCTCATGCTGGGCGCGGCCTATCAGGCGGGGGCGCTGCCCATCTCCGCGGGCAGCATCGAGCGGGCGATCCGTCTCAACGGCGTCTCGGTGGAGATGAACCTCCTCGCCTTCCGCTGGGGCCGCATGGCGGTGGTGGACGCCAAGCGTGTGGAGGCGGCGGTGCGCACCGCGACCGGGCGGGAGGCGCCGGTGGTGACCCTCACTCCCGCGGCCCGGGCGCTGGTGGACTCGGTGAAGGCGGCGGCGCCCGGCACCGAGCTGCGGCGGCTGCTCGAGCTGCGCGTACCCGAGCTCATCGCTTATCAGGACGAGGCCTACGCCCGGCGCTACGTCGAGTTCGTCGCGAAGGTGGCGCAGGCCGAATCGAGTGCGGTGCGGGGCCGCACCGGCCTCGGCGAGGCGGTGGCGCGCCACCTCCACAAGCTCATGGCCTACAAGGATGAGTACGAGGTGGCCCGGCTGCACTTGGACGCCGCGCTCGAGGCCGAGCTCCGCGCGCGCTTCGGCGGGGCGATCCGGTTTTACTGGCACCTGCATCCGCCGCTGCTCCGTGCCCTGGGGCTCAAGCGGAAGCTCAAGCTCGGGGCCTGGTTTCGGCCCGCCTTCCAGGCCCTCTACGCCTCGCGCCGCCTGCGCGGCACCGCGCTCGATCCCTTCGGCCGCGCCGAGGTGCGCCGCGTCGAGCGGGCCCTCGTCGGCGAGTACATCGAGCAGATCGAGACGGCGCTGCGTCGGCTGGGCCCCGACACGCACGACGCAGCGGTGGCGCTGGCGGAGCTGCCCGATCAGATTCGCGGCTACGAGCACGTCAAGCTCGACACTGTGAAGCGGTACCGCGAGGCGGCGGCGGCGCTGCTCGCGAAGGCCACTCAACCCGCATGACCTTGGAGGACTCTCAACGGTGAGACGGGCGCTGGTAGTGGGCGCGGCGGCAGTGATCCTGGCGGGATGCGCGACGACCTCGGAGGACAAGGCGCCTCTGTCCGCGGAGGCGACGCTCAAGGACAAGGACGGCAAGCAGGTCGGCCAGGCGACCCTGATCCAGACGCCCGAGGGCGTGCGGATCGCGGTCAGCGGCTTCCGACTTCCCCCGGGCGTGCACGGGTTGCACATCCACGCGGTGGGCGTGTGCCAGCCGCCCGAGTTCAACTCGGCGGGCGCGCACTTCAACCCCACGGGGAAGAAGCACGGCTTGGACGCGGCGGAGGGGCCCCATGCCGGCGACCTGCCGAACCTCACCGCCAATGCCATCGGCGAGGGCGGCGTCGACGTCGTCAACAAGCTCGTGACCCTCAGCCCGGGCCGCAACTCGCTGCTCGGCGAGAACGGCACCTCGATCGTCATTCACGCCGCCGCCGATGACAACCGGACCGACCCGACCGGGAACAGCGGCGGCCGCATCGCCTGCGGCGTTATCACCAAGTAGCAGGGCGAGCCGCAGCCGAAGGCGAGGCGAGCAATACGAAAGAGAATGCCGAGCGGAGCGAGGCCGGCATGACAGGCGATCTCGTCCTGACCGATATCCGGGACGGGGTCGCCGTCCTCACCCTCGATAACCCCCCGCTCAATCTCGTCACCCTCGAGCTCACGCGCCGGCTCGCCACCGCCCTCGAGGCGCTCGCCCGTGATGCCGCCGTCCGCGCCCTCGTGGTGACGGGGGCGGGCACGCGCGCCTTCTGCGCGGGCTCCAACATCGGCGAGTTCCCCGAGATGATGGCCCCCGGCGTGGTGGTCGAGCGCAAGCTCGCGCGCGAGAACGCCACCTGGAGCGCGCTCGCCGGCTTTCCTCGGCCCACCATCGCCGCCATCAACGGCCTCGCGTACGGGGGCGGGCTCGAGCTCGCCGCCTGCTGCGATCTCATCGTGGCCGGCGCGGACGTGCGCGTGGCCCTACCCGAGGTGAAGCTCGGCGTGTTTCCGGGCAGCGGCGGCACCGTACGCGTCACGCGCCGGGTTGGCGAGGGACGCGCCAAGGAGATGATGTTCCTCGGCGAGCCCATCGACGCGGGGACGGCGCACACGTGGGGCTTGATCAACAGGGTGGTCCCGCCGGGCCAGGCCCTCGCCGCCGCGCGCGCGCTGGCCGCCACGCTCGCCGCCGGCCCCGCGCAGGCGCTCACCCTCTGCAAGGCGGCGGTGGCCCTGGCCTGGGATGTGCCGGAGGCGGAGGCGGTGCGCCGCACCCTTGTCCTCAGCGACCAGGCCTTCAGCAGCGCGGATTGCCGCGAAGGCGTGCGCGCATTCCTCGCCAAGGAGCCTCCGCGCTTCGCGCGCTGAAGGCCTCATGGGGGAGCCGCGCTTTCGATCCGCTGTCCGGGCCGACGTGCCCGATGTCGTGCGCATGCTCGCGGACGACGCCCTGGGCGCCGCGCGGGAGGAGTACGTCTCGCCGCTCCCCGCGCCCTACTACGCCGCGTTCGAGGCCATCGACCGCGATCCCAACAACGAGCTGATCGTGGTGGAGGTCGAGGGCCGGGTGGTGGGAGTGCTCCAGCTAACCTATATCCCCTCCTTGACCTATCGTGGCGGGTGGCGCGCGCTCGTCGAGGGGGTGCGGATCGACGCCAGCCTGCGCGCGACCGGTCTCGGGCGAAAGCTCTTCGCGTGGGCCATCGAGCGAGCCCGCGAGAAGGGCTGTCAGCTGCTGCAGCTGACGTCGGACAAGGCGCGGCCCGACGCCATCCGCTTCTACGAGTCGCTGGGATTCGTGGCCTCGCACGAGGGGCTGAAGCTCCGCCTGACATGAGCGTCCAGTACATCGCCCCCGTGCTGCGGGTCGCCAGCCTCGAGCGCTCGCTCGCCTTCTATCAGGAGCGGCTCGGTTTCGCCCTCGAGTTCTCCTACGAGGGCTTCTACGCCAGCGTGTCGCGCGAGGGCTGCCGTCTCCACCTCTCCTGTGGCACGCCGACGCTGCGGGATCAGACGGCGGTCGAGCGCGAGGAGCGGATCGACGTCTGTCTCGGGGTGGACGACGCCCGGACGCTCTACGACGGGCTCGTGGCGGCCGGCGTCCCGTTCTCGGTGCCGCTGCGCCGGATGCCTTACGGGACGGAGTTCTACGTCCGCGACCCCGACGGCTACATCCTGGGCTTCGTCCAGCCCGCGGAGTGACCGGACTCCGAAGCGATGAGCCAGTTGGACGACCGCGACGCCCGCTTCATGACGCTGCCCTGCGGCAGGCCGAGCTCGCGGTGAGCGTTCCGCAAGCTCGGCCCCGCCCTGCGCAAGCGCTTCCTCACGCCGGCGACGGCACCCGTCGCCCGCGGCCGACAAGGCGAAACGCCCCGCCGCTCGCGCCGGCGCCCGCACCGGCGGGAATCAGCTCGAAGAGGCGCTCGATGAGCGGCCCAACGCCAGGGCCGGCGACGATGCCCCCGGGGGTCGCGACGGCGATGAGCGCGGCGAGCTGCGCGGCGGTGCGGCGCTTGGCGGTCTGGTCGATCTGCGGTACCCCGGCGACCTGGCCGACGAGGACGACGTCCGCGTCCAGGGCGAGCCGCACCGTCGTCTGCTGAGGGTCGCCCTCGCGGGCCCGCTGGCCCGCGCGCTGTATGGCGAGCGCGGCATGGACGGCGCGGCGGGGCGCGTCCTCCACGGGATCGAGGCCGAAGCAGGCGTCGAGGCCGGTGTGGCCCAGCTCCTCCACGCGCCCCCCGAACGTCACGATCTTCTCCACCAGGGCCTCGAGCGCGCGGTTGGCCTCCGAGAGCTCATCCGGATCCGGCGCCGGCGCGAGCTCGGCGCGGAGGAAGGTGACCTGGCGCCGCTCCCACCGTAGCGCCGACGGTTCCGGTGCGGCGGCCGACGGCGGGGCCGCCACGGTGGGCACAGGCGCGACCGGCGTCCGCTGCCCTCCCACCCGGGGCTTGCGGGCCGGCGGAGCTCCCGCCTCGCGACTCAGGCCGAGCCGCGCGATGCGGGCGCGGAGGGTGTTGCGCGAGATGGCCAGGCGCGCTGCGGCCCGCGAGATGTTCCAGCCGGTCTCCTCCAGCACCGAGCGGAGATGGCCGCCCATGGCGTCGTGGAGCGAGCCGGGGCCGGCGGAGACAGTCCCTCCTTTCGGCGCCTCCTCGGGCAGGCCGAGCAGGGCGCCGCCCACGACGACGGCGTCGGCCAGGAGCGCAACCCGCTCCATCACGTTGGAGAGCTCGCGGATATTGCCGGGCCACGAATGGGCAAGCAGGCGCTCCCTGGCGTCGGGGGCCAGCGTGCGCCGCGGAAGCCCGTAGTCCTCGCAGGCGCGCGCGAGGAAGCGGTCGGCGAGCAGCACCACGTCGGCGCCGCGCTCCCGCAGGGGCGGTAGCGTCAGCGTGAGCACGGCGAGGCGATGGTAGAGGTCCTCCCGGAAGCGACGCGCGCGCACCGCCGCCGCGAGGTCGGCGTTGGTGGCGCTGAGGATCCAGACGTCGATGGGCTCGCTGCGCGTGCTCCCGAGCCGGCGCACGGCGCCCTCCTCGAGGACCTTCAGGAGCTTCGCCCCGAGCGCCTCCGGCAAGAGCCCGATCTCGTCGAGGAAGATGGTGCCCTGGTGGGCGGTCTGGAACAGGCCGGGCTTGGCCTGGCGCGCGTCGGTGAAGGCGCCTCGCTCGAAGCCGAACAGCTCGGCCTCGAGCAGGGTCTCGGGAATGGCCGAGCAGTTCACCTCCACGAAGGGGCCGCTCGCCCGCGGCCCCGCGCGATGGAGCACGCGCGCCGCCAGGCCCTTGCCCGATCCCGTCTCGCCTTCGATCAGCACGGCGGGCAACCGCCGCCCGCTCGTGGGCCGCGCGAGGAGGCGGCGAAGCTGGACGCGGACGGCCTCGATGGCCGGGCTCTCGCCGACGATCTCCAGCAGCGGATCCATCGGGCCATAGGCTACGCGCCCCACGGGTTGACTGCTCAGATTTTTACCACCTTACCGGTCAATCACGCTGCACAGTGCAGACAACTATCTGATTTATTGAACGTCTCTCCTGGCACCGGCCTTGCCCCTGGCACTGGGTATGGACAGGGTCTTTCACCACCAGTCGAGCCAACAGGAGGGCAGCCAGATGATGGACAGACGACGGCTTCTCATCACGGTCGCGCTCGGGTTCACGTTCGCCTTCGGCGCGGTCGCCACCGGCGTTCGCGCCGACCGCCGGCCCGAACCCACCGAGCCCTCGCCGATCTCCGGCGATCCGTTCGAGGCCCCGGCCGACATCGCGCAGCGCCCCACGGAGACCTGCGATGGCCTCTGAGCCGCTGCGCGTCCTCCACGCGGATCCGCGACGCGCGATCGCCGACGAGCACATCGTGTGTCTCGTTTGCGGTCGCGCGCTGCGCCAGATCACGAACACGCATCTCCGGATCCACCACCTCAGCACCGCGGACTACAAGGTGCGCTTCGGCTACAACCGCGGGCGTCCCCTCATGGCCCGCACGCTCGTGCGGGTCTATGCCGAACGGGCGGTGCGCACCGGACTCGCCGGGCGCATCCGGCTCCGGCCGATCGTGAGCCAACCCGAGCTACGCCGTCGCGGCGGGTCCCGGCCCATCAGCCTCGAGGAGCGGCTCACGCGTCGCGACGCGCAGCGCCGTCCGCTGCGGTGCCCGCCATGAGGAACGCGGACTCCCCACCCTCCGGCCTCCGCATGACGTGCGTGCAGTGCGAGGGGGTCAGCCGCGAGGGCGCGCGCTTCTGCGAATCCTGCGGGGTCGCGCTGCTCGTGGCCTGCCCGCACTGCGGCGCCAGCGCGACCGCGGGCGCGCGCTTCTGCCGGCAATGCGGCGGCGCGGTGGCGGCGGCGCACGACATCGGCGCCCCCTATACGCCCCGCCACCTCGCCGATCTCGTCTGGACCTCGCGCGGCGCGCGGGAGGGCGAGCGAAAGCAGGTCACCGTGCTCTTCGGCACCCTCGCGGGCGCCCCCGGGCTGGCCGAGTCCGTGGGAGCCGAGCGCATGCACGCACTGCTCGAGCGCTTCTTCGAGGTGGCACGGACGGAGATCCAGCGCTTCGAGGGCACCATCAACCAATACCTCGAGGACGGGTTCATGGCGCTGTTCGGCGCCCCCATCGCCCGCGAGGATCATGCCCGGCGTGCGGTTTTGGCCGCCCTGGGCCTGCAGCGCGCCGTGGAGGCGGAGCATCCGCCGCTGGCCGTCCGCATCGGCATCAACACGGGCCCGGTCGTTGTCGGCGCCATCGGAGACGGCCGGCGGAAGGACTACACCGCGGTCGGCGACACCACGAACGTCGCGTCGCGCCTCGGCGAGCTGGCCTCGCCAGGAGACATCCTGGTGGGCGAGAGCACCGCGCGTCTCGCCGAGGGGTACGTGCGGCTCGAGGCGATGCCCTCGCTCGCCGTCAAGGGCAAAGCCGTGCCCGTCGCCGCGCGGCGCGTGCTCGGCCACGGCACGCGGCGCTCGCGGCTCGACGAAGCGGCCGGGCGCGCCCTCACCGAGTTCGTGGGGCGCGAAGACGAGCTCGCGCATATCACCGCCCTGCTGGAGCGCGCCGAGTCGGGCCGCGGGCAGGTGCTCGGCGTGGTCGGCGAGTCCGGGGTGGGGAAGTCGCGCCTGCTCCGCGAATTCCGACGCCGCCTGGCGGGGCGGCCCATCACCTGGCTCGAGGGCCACTGCGTGCCTTACGGGGGCGCGATGCCGTATCTGCCGGTGCTCGAGATCATCCGCCAGAACTGCGGGCTCGCCGAGGACGACCGCCCCGAGACCATGACGGCCAAGGTGCGGGCGGGGCTGCGCGAGGTGGGGCTGGATGCGGACGCGGGCGCGCCCTACCTGCTGCACCTCCTCGGCCTCAAGGACGGCGTGGCGGCCGCCGCCGCACTTGCCCCGGAGGCCCTCAAGGCGCGCACCTTCGAGCTCCTGCGCCGGATGACCCTCGGCGGCAGCCGGCGGCGTCCGCTCGTGATCGTGGTCGAGGACCTGCACTGGGTGGACGCGATCTCGGAGGAGTACGCCGCCTCGCTGGTCGAGCGCGTGGCGTCGGCGCAAATCCTGTTGATCTTCACCTATCGGCCGGGCTACCTCCCGCGCTGGGGCGATCGGTCGTCGGGCACCCAGCTTGCCCTGTCCCCCCTCGGGCCGGCGGAGAGCCGCCGCGTCGTGGAGGCAGCCTCGACGGGCGCCTCCCTCCCCGCCGAGGCGACCGAAGGCATCCTCGAAAAGGCCGAGGGCAATCCGCTCTTCCTGGAGGAGCTCGCCCGCGTCGCCGTCGAGGACGGCGCGAGTGGGTCCGGGACCCGGGTGCCGGACACCGTGCAGGACGTGCTGAGCGCGCGCGTGGACCGGCTACCCGAGCCGGCGCGCCGCCTCCTCCAGTGCGCGGCGGTGATCGGTCGTCAGTTCTCCGGGCGCCTGCTCCGCGCGGTGTGGGACGATCCCGAGGGCCTGGACGACGCCCTGCGGGAGTTGGGTCGGCTCGAGCTGCTCGAGGAGCGGGTGGGCGTGGGCGAGCCGACCTTCGGGTTCAAGCACGCGCTCGTGCACGAGGTGATCTACGACTCCATCCTGGAGCGGCACCGCCGCGGCGCCCATGCGCGGGTGGCCCGCGCGCTGGAGAAGTTCTACGCGGGGCGCCTGGACGAGGTGCTGGAGCTGCTCGCCTACCACTGCGCGCGCGGCGACGACGGCGAGCGGGCGGCGGAGTACAGCCGCCTCGCCGCCGCCAAAGCCCATCGGCTGGTGGTAAAGCCGCGCTGAGCCCGCCAGGAACGCGGCCCGGTCGCGTTCGGTATCCCGAACAGTTGTCGGCTACGCATCGTTCACGTATATTTCACCTCCACACCCGCCGGTACCCTCAAGGAGGAGTGAGCATGCGCAGACCGACGCTTGTCGCCGTCGCCGCCGGAGTCGCGCTCGCCGTCGTCGGCGTGCTGAGTTTGACCCCCGCCATCGGCCAGACCCCGAAGTCGGGCGGCACCATCAACATCATGGCCCGCGAGGATCTCGCCCAGGGCTTCGCCACCCACGAGACGTCCACGGTGGCCACGAGCACGCCCTCGCTACCCTGCTTCAGCAACCTGGTCTTCTTCGATCCCAGCAAGAAGACCGACAGCATGGACACCATCGTCGGCGAGCTCGCCGAGAAGTGGTCCTGGCAGGACAACTACAAGAACCTCGTGTTCTTCCTCAGAAAGGACGTGAAGTGGCACGACGGCAAGCCCTTCACCTCGAAGGACGTCAAGCACACCTTCGACATGGTGCGGGATTCGCCCGAGGCTACCGCCAAGCTACGCATCAGCCCCCGCAAGGACTGGTACGCCAACGTCGAGCACATCGAGGCGCCCGATCCCTACACGGTGGTGTTCCGGCTCAAGCGCCCGCAGCCGTCGCTGCTCCTCATGCTCGCCTCCGGCTACTCGCCGGTCTACGCCGCCCACGTGCCGCCGGCCGCGTACCGCACCGGCTGCATCGGGACCGGACCATTCAAGCTGAAGGAGTGGCGGAAGGGCGAGTTCATCGAGTACGTGAAGAACCCGGACTTCTACGTCAAGGGCCGGCCCTACCTCGACGGGATCCGCTACGTGGTCATCGTCGAGCGGGGCACGCGCACCGCCGCGCTCCAGTCCGGCCAGCTCGACGTCGCCTTTCCCGGCGAGACGGGGCGCACCGCCATGGAGCAGCTGAAGAAGGCCGTGCCCACCATGGTGTTCCAGCCGGTGGCGCAGAACGTGAGCGACAACATCATCATGAACACGAAGAAGCCGCCCTTCGACAATCCCAAGGTGCGGCTGGCCGTCGGCTACGCCATCGACCGCCGGGGCCTCATCCAGGCCGCGCACCAGGGCGGCGCGGTGCTCGGCGCCGCCATGCTGCCCAAGCCCTACGGCGTGTGGGGCATGCTCGAGAAGGACCTCGCCGCCATGCCCGGCTACGGCAAGGCCGAGGACATGAAGGCCCAGGCCAAGAAGCTCCTCGCCGAGGCCGGCATCACCGCCCAGAGCCCGCTCAAGGTGGAGATGAGCGTCCGCGCCATCGCCATCTACCTCGACATGGCCTCCTTCGTGATCAACGAGCTCAAGCAGGTGGGCATCGAGGCCACCCTCAAGCAGATCGAGACCGCGCAGTGGCACGCCACCGCCACCCGCGGCGACTACCAGATCGGCGCCAACCTCACCGGGCTCGGCACCGACGATCCCGACGCCAACTTCTACGAGAACTACGCCTGCGGCTCGCCGCGGAACTACAGCCAGTACTGCAGCGAAGAGGTCATGAAGATGTTCGAGCGCCAGAGCCAGGAGCTGGACGCGAAGAAGCGCACCGCCATGGTGATCGACATCCAGAAGCGCCTCGAGCAGGACGCGCCCCGGCCCATCCTCGCCCAGCGCCTCGACTACTACGCACACTGGCCGCATGTGAAGGGGCTGGTCGCGCACAACAACATCTACAACTTCAGCCGATTCCAGGACGTCTGGCGGGACAAGTAGTCGCTCGCGTGTACACCCGGCGCGGAGCGGGGGCGGGGGTGTTCCGCGCCTGCTCCGCGTGGTAGCCTCTCGCCGTGAAGACCTACCTCGCCCAGCGGCTCGGCATCGCCGTGCTCACCTTGGTCGGCATGTCGATCGTCATCTTCGCCCTCCTCCGCTTCGCGCCCGGCGACATCGTCGACATCCTCTTCTCCACCGGCGGCTACGTGAACGCGGAGGAGCGCAAGGCGATCATGAAGGAGCTGGGCATCGACAAGCCGCTCGTCACCCAGTACCTCGAGTGGATCCGGAACCTCCTCACCGGCGACCTCGGCAAGTCGTACCGCTACGACCAGCCCGCGTGGGACGTGATCCGACCGCTCATTCCCGTCACCCTCGAGCTCGCCGCCCTCTCCATCATGGTGGCGGTCCTCCTCGGCGTGCCCACCGGCGTGATCAGCGCGGTGCGCCAGGACACCACGCTCGACTACGTGCTCCGCGTGTTCAGCCTCGCCGGGCTCAGCATGCCCGCCTTCTGGCTGGGCATGGTGATCATCCTGGGGCTGGTGACGTGGCTGCAGTGGATCCCGCCCGTCACCTACGTGGGCCCCCGTGAGAACTTCTGGCTCCACGCCGTACAGTTCGGGTTGCCCGCCCTCGCGGTGGGGTACCGCTCGTCGGCCCTCATCATGCGCATCACGCGCTCCGCCCTCCTCGAGGTGATGCGCGAAGACTACATCCGCACCGCGTGGGCGAAGGGGCAGAGCGAGGGCATCGTCATCTGGCGCCACGCCCTCAAGAACGCCATCCTGCCCGTGGTCACCGTCATCGGCATCGAGTTCGCGTTCCTCATCGGCGGGCTCGTGGTGACCGAGAACGTGTTCAACCTGCCGGGGGTGGCGCGCTTCCTCGTCCAGGCCATCCTCTGGCGCGACTATCCGATCGTGCAGAACATCGTCATGTTCATCGCGGTGGTGGTGATCCTCTCGAACCTCTTCGTGGACATGCTCTACGGCTTCCTCGACCCGCGCGTGCGCTATGGCTAGCCCGGCCACCGTCGAGCTGCCCGCGGCCACGCGCGCGCTCATCGCGCGCCCCGGCGTCCTGACCGTGCTCGGCCGCTTCATTCGCAAGAAGCCGCTGGGCGCGGCGGGCGGCTTCATCATGCTCGCCATCACGGTGACGGCGATCTTCGCCAACCTGGCAGAGACTCACGACCCCATCGCCACCGACGCCGCCGGGACCCTCGGCGCGCCCTCCGCGGAGCACTGGCTCGGCTCCGACCACCTCGGCCGCGACGTCTACTCCCGCATCGTCCACGGCGCGCGGATCTCGCTCATCGTGGGTCTCGCCTCATCCGTGCTGGGGTCGTTCTTCGGCGGTATCATCGGGCTCCTGTCCGGATACATCGGCGGCAAGACCGACCTCATCACCCAGCGCGTGCTCGACATCCTGCAGGGGCTGCCGCTGCTCGTTCTCGCGATGGTGATGTCGGCGGCGCTCGGCGCCTCCATCCACAATGTGGTCATCGCCATCTCGGTGCCCATCATTCCCCGGGCCGCGCGCGTGATTCGCTCCAGCGTGCTGTCCATCCGGGAAATGCAGTACGTGGAGGCGGCGCGCGCGGTGGGCGTGCGCCACCTCCGCATCGCCTTCCGGCACATCCTGCCCAACACCGTCGGGCCCTTCATCGTCCTCATGACCGCGCAGCTCGGCAGCGCCATCCTCGTGGAGGCGACCCTGTCCTTCCTGGGCCTGGGCGTGCCCGAGCCGTACCCGTCGTGGGGCCGCATGCTGTCGGTGTCGGCGGCGGAGTACGCGCAGAAGGCGCCGCACCTCGTGATCTTCCCCGGCGTCGCCATCAGCCTCGCCGTCTTCGGCTCCAACCTGCTGGGCGACGCCCTCCGCGACACCCTGGATCCGCGCCTCCGCGGCGCCTGACGGGAGACATCAGATGGCACGCGACGAACTGTGCTGGATGCCGGCGGCGGCGCTGGCGGCGGCGATCAAGCGGAAAGCCCTCTCCCCGGTCGAGGTCGTGCGTGCCGTGCTCGATCGCATCGAGCGCGTCAACCCGCGGCTGAACGCCTTCGTCACCCTCACGCCCGAGCAGGCACTCAAGGACGCCCGCGCCGCCGAGCGGGCGGTGGGCAAGAAGGGGGCGCGGCTGGGGCCGCTGCACGGGGTGCCGTTCTCGACCAAGGACCTCGTGATCACCAAGGGGATCCGCACCACCTTCGGCACGCGGCTCTACGCCGACAACGTGCCGGGCGAGGATGCCCCCATGGTGGAGCGGATGAAGGCGGCGGGCGCCATCCAGCTCGGCAAGACCAACACGCCCACGTTCGGCTGGATCGGCGCCACCCACAACCTGGTCTTCGGCATCACCCGGAATCCCTGGAACCTGGACCGCACGCCGGGCGGATCGAGCGGCGGCGCGAGCGCGGCGGTGGCGGCGGGGCTCGGCCCCCTCGCCATCGGCACCGACGGCGGTGGCTCCATCCGCATCCCCGCGGCCTGCACGGGCATCTTCGGCCACAAGCCCTCCTACGGGCGCATCGCGGTGGCGCCCCCGAGCGGGGCGTGGAGCCTCTCGCACATCGGGCCCATGACGCGGACGGTAACCGACGCCGCCCTGATGATGAACGCCTGCGCGGGGCCCGACGAGCGCGACCAGTTCTCGCTGCCGGCCGACGGCACCGACTACCTGAAGGCCATGCGCGGCGGCCTCAAGGGCCTCCGCGTGGGCTGGTCCGCCGACCTCGGCTACGCCAAGGCAGTGGACCCGGAGGTCGCGGCCGCCTGCGGGAAGGCGGCGCGGCGGTTCCGCGAGCTGGGAGCCAAGGTGGAGGAGGCCAATCCGGGCTGGCCGTCGCCCAAGGAGGCGTGGGAGGCGATCTTCTGCGGCGGCATCGCCACGCGCCTGGCCCCGTACCTACCGGCGCGGCGCGCCGACATCGACCCCGGCCTCGCCGACATCGCCGACGAGGCGCTCAAATGGCCGGCCACGCGGTACGTGCAGGCATGGTTCGACCGGCTGATGTGGAACGACCACGTGCGGCGCTTCTTCGAGCGCTACGATCTGCTCCTCACCCCCACCATCGCGGGCCCGCCCTTCAAGGTGGGCCTGGACAACCCCACCGAGATCGGGGGGAAGCCGGTGGAGCCCTACGACTGGATCCCGTTCACCTATCCCTTCAACCTGACCGGCAACCCCGCCGCCTCGGTCCCGTGCGGCTACACCCGCGACGGGCTCCCGATCGGGCTACAGATCGTGGGCCGGCGCTTCGACGACGTCACCGTGCTGCGCGCCGCCGCCGGCTACGAGCGGATCGCGCCCTGGGCCGACAAGAAGCCGCCGCTGGACTGAGCCCGAGGAGACACCTGTCATGCAGACCGACGACGTCAAGCGAATCCTGGTAGTGGGGGCGGGCCAGATGGGGGCACAGATCGCCATGCAGTCGGCCCTGCACGGCTACGCCATCACCCTCAACGATCTCACGATGGACGTGCTGCAGAAGGGGGCGGCGGGCAACCGCAAGCAGCTCGAGCGGCGGGTACAGAAGGGCCAGATGACCAAGGATCAGATGGAGGAGGCGATCGCGCGCGTGCGGCTCGAGCCCGATCTGGAGAAGGCCGCCCGCGACGCCGACTTCGTCATCGAGGCCATCGTGGAGCGCCTGGAGCCCAAGCGCGAATGCTTCGCCAAGCTCGACCGCTTCTGCCCGCCGCACGCCATCCTCGCCACCAACTCGTCCACCCTGATGAACTCGCAGATCGCCTCCGCCACCAAGCGGCCCGACAAGTGCGTCAACATGCACTACTTCTACCCGCCGCTGGTGATGAAGCTGGTGGAGGTGGTGAAGGGGCAGGCCACCACCGAGGAGACCGTCGAGATCACCGCCGAGGTCGCCCGGCGGAGCGGGCGAGAGCCGGTGGTGCTCCGCAAGGAGCTGCCCGGCTTCCTCGTCAACCGCATCCTGCGCGCGCTCGTGCGCGAGGCGTACTACTGCCTCGAGCAGGGCGTGGCCAACCACGCCGACATCGACAAGGCGGTGGAGCTCGGCCTCAACCACCCGCTGGGGCCGTTCCGCCTCGGCGACCTCTCGGGGCTCGACATCGGCTACAACGCGCGGCTCGAGACCTACGAGGTCACCAAGGATCCGAACGACAAGCCGCCGAAGGAGCTCGAGAAGCGGGTGAAGCGGGGCGATCTCGGCCGCAAGACCGGGCGCGGCTTCTACGACTACTCGACGGATCCGCCCAAGCCCATCCTGGACTGACCGGATACACGTATCTCGCGGGGGGCGTCGCCGCCTCTGGACATTGACCGGCGCGCGGCGCCGGCTCGACGCTCGCCGTCATGGCGCGCGGCTTCACGCTGGTCGAGCTCCTCGTGGCGATGGGCCTCGGCGGCCTCGTGATGGCGGGCACGCTCGGCCTGCTCCTCGCGGGGCAGGGCGCCTACGCGGCGGGCGCGGCCCGCGCCGAGGCCACCCAGGGCGCACGGGTGGGGCTCGAGCGCATGGCCACCGAGCTCCGCCAGGCGGGCTATGACCCGCAGGGCGCCGGCTTCGATCCCATCACGCTGGCCGAGCCGGATCGGGTGACCTTCCTCCGCGACCTCAACGAGAACGGCGTGATCGATCCCACGCGCGAGCGCGTGACCTACCTCCTGCGCGGCACCGTGCTGCGGCGCGAAGCGGGCGGGGGCGCCCAGCCGCTCGTGGACGGGGTGCGCCGTCTCGTCCTGAGCTACTACGATCGCGCCGATCGGCCCACGACCGAGCCCGCGCAGATCGCATCCGTCGGCATCGTGCTCGAGGTCGCCCGCAGCGCGCCGATGCCCCTGGCCCCGACACTCATGGGCACCCGGGTGCGCTTCCGCAACGAGAAGCGCCCCGACCTGCCTCCCTGGGCTCGGTGACGGCTGGCACCGGGTGCGCGTCCACGACGCGACCCTGACGGGCCCTCGGCGGCTCTGTTAGAATCCGGCCATGCGCCCACTCCGCCGCTCGCTCGTCGCCCTTGCGCTCTTCGCCGGCGTCCTCGTCGCCTGCGAGAGCGTGCCCATCACAGGCCGTACCCAGCTCAACCTCATCTCGGAGCCGGACGAGGTGCAGATGGGCGCGCAGGCCTACCGCGAGGTCGTGGGCAAGGCCAAGGTCTCCGGCGACGGCGTCGCCAATGCCCAGGTGACCCGCGTCGCCCAGCGCATCATCGCCGTCTCCGAGAAGCCGAACCTGCCCTGGGAAGTGAAGGTGATCGAGGAAAACCAGGCCAACGCCTTCGCGCTGCCGGGAGGCAAGATCGCCGTCTATACCGGCATGCTGCCGATCACGCGGGACGACGCCGGCTTGGCCGCGGTGATCGGGCACGAGGTCGGGCACGTGCTCGCGCGGCACAGCGCGGAGCGCGTGAGCCAGCAGATGGTGGCGCAGGGGCTGGGCGGCGCACTCGCGGCCGGGCTCGGCACCGATCCGGCCCTCGGCCAGCAGGTTGCGGGGCTGTTCGCCCAGGGACTCGCCCTCCCGTGGGGCCGCAAGCAGGAGTCCGAGGCCGACCACATCGGCCTCATCCTGATGGCCAAGGCCGGCTACGACCCGAAGGCGGCGCGCGACCTCTGGGTGCGGATGGGCGAGGCCTCGAAAGGCCGCTCGCGCCCGCCGGAGTTCCTCTCGACACACCCGTCGGAGGAGACCCGGGTGCGGCAGATCGAGGAGTGGCTGCCCGAGGCCTACAAGCACTACCGACCCCGCTGACCGCCCTCCGACCCCGCCCGGTCACCCCCCTCGCCACCCCCCATTTCCGCTAGCGGCGGGGTCAGCACCTCGGCGGCTCCCCTACCTGTCGTCGAGGTGACGCGCCGGATTTCTCATTGAAATCCTTAGTTTTTCCTTGACACCCTTCTGGGCACCCCTTAGGATGCCCCTTCAAGTGGGGAGATTTCCCATGAAGTGGTGTCCATGCCCAGGCGGTGGGCCAGGGGGAGAGGCCATGGGGCCTCGACCGGGGGAACAGTGTTTCGAGGACATTTCAGACACACGATCGACCCGAAGGGGCGCCTCAGCATTCCCGCGAAATTTCGCGAGGCCCTGGACGGCGATCTCGGCGACAAGCTCGTCGTCGTTCCCATCGAGCACTCCCTCGAGGTGTATCCGCTCTCCGCGTGGCGCGAGATCGAAGCGAAAGTCGCGTCGCTGCCCAAGTTCGACGAGGACGCGCGCAAGCTCAAGTACGCGTATCTCTCGCGCGCGCAGGATGTGTCGCTCGACGCGCAGGGCCGCATCCAGCTCTCGCCCGACTATCGCGAGCGCGTCGGGCTCGACAAGGACGTGCTCGTGATCGGCATGCTCGAGCACTTCGAGGTGTGGAATCCCGAGCGCTGGAAGCATCTCGGCGAGCAGCGCGAGCCCCTCGGCGATCTCTTCGATCGCGTCGCGCGGAAGGGCGTGTAGCGATGGAGCGCGCGGCGGACCACGTGCCCGTACTCGCCGACGAGGTCGTGTTCTTCCTGCGCGCGCGCCGTCCGGGCTGGCTCGTGGACGGCACGGTGGGGTTCGGCGGTCACGCCGAGCGCCTGCTCGAGGCGAGCGCGCCGGGCGCGCGCCTGCTCGGCCTCGACGGTGATCCGGAGGCGCTCGCGCGCGCCCAGGCGCGGCTCGCGCGCTTCGGCGAGCGGGCGCGGCTCCGTCACGGCAACTTCCGCGCCCTCGCCACCCACGCCGCCGAGGCGGGCGTGACGGAGGCGGACGCGGTGCTGCTCGATCTCGGCCTGTCCTCGTATCAGCTCGACGCCTCGCGCCGCGGTTTCTCGTTCCAGCGTGAGGAGCCGCTCGACATGCGTTTCGATCCCACCGCGGGCCTCACCGCCGCGGAGCTTGTCAACCGGTTGCCGGAGACGGAGCTCGTCCGCGTGCTCACGGAGCACGGCGAAGAGCCGCACGCCCGACGCATCGCCCGACGCATCGTCGAGGCGCGCGCGGTCACTCCTCTCCGCACCACCGCCGACCTCGTGGCCGCGGTGAAGCGCGGCGTGCCGCGGGCGGCCTGGCCGCGCCGCACCCACGTCGCCACCCGCACCTTTCAGGCCCTGCGCGTCGCCGTCAACGACGAGGCGCAGGCGCTCCGCGACGCGCTGCCGCAGGCGGCGGCGCTGCTCGGTCGCGGAGGTCGGCTTGGCGTCATCTCATTCCACTCGGGGGAAGACCGCATCGTGAAGCGCACGTTCCGCACGCTCGAGACGAACGGCTTCGGCGAGCTGCAGCCGTCGCCGGTGGTGCCGCAGCGCGAGGAGACGGTGGTGAACCCGCGGGCGCGGAGCGCCAAGCTCCGCGTGCTCGAGCGGCTGGAGGCGGCATGAGCGCGGGCCGGGTCTCCGTGCGGGCACCCGCCCGTCCCGCGCGCCTCTTCGCCATGCCGCTCCACGCGGGCGCGCAAGAGGCGGCGCGCTTCCACCGCGAGCGGGATCGGCGGCGGCTGCGCGCGATGGGCGTCGCCGTCGCGCTGGGCGCGCTGGTGACCGCCGGCGTCCTCGGGGTGGTCGGGCTCAAGGCCCAGCAGGTGCGGCTGTCTTATCGGCTGGACGCTCTCCGCACTACGCGGGCCGACGCCGAGGAGCTGAACCGCCGGCTGAGCGTCGAGCTCGCGAGCCTGCGCTCGCTCGCCCGCATCGAGGACAAGGCCCGACGCGAGCTGGGCATGGTGGCGCCCGGCCGCGACCAGGTCGTGCTCGCCCGCGAGTTCGTCGCGGGCGGCAGTGGGATCAGCCGCGCGATGCCGTCGCGCACCGCGGCGGCGGATCGCGGCTCCACGGGGGAGCGGGCGATCCGGCGATGAGCGCGGTTGCATGAAAGCGGGCCGGGCGAGCAGCCAGAGGACCCGGACTCTCATCGTCGCCGGTATCTTCGCCGGCGCGTTCCTCGGGCTGCTGCTCCGGCTCGGCTACCTTCAGGTGGTCAAGCACGATGAGTATCTCCGCCTCGCCGAAGGCCAGCACGCCAAGTCCCTCGTCCTCCGCCCCAAGCGCGGGCCCATCCTCGATCGCAACGGCCAGGTCCTCGCCGTCTCCTCCGGCGCGGAGACGCTCTACGCGCTGCCCGGCCGGGTGGACGATCCCGCCCGGCTCGCGCGGCGGCTCGCCCCCGTGCTCGGCGAGCCGCCCGCCGAGATCGCCCGGCGCCTGGACACCGCCAAGCGCTTCGTCTACGTGAAGCGGCGGCTGCCGCCGGCGGTGGCGCAGGCGGTGCGCGAGCTCAAGGAGCCGGCGCTGGGCTTCCTCGAGGAAAGCCTGCGCCTCTATCCCAACCGGGAGCTGGCGTCCCAAGTCGTCGGCTTCGAGGGCGCCGAGGGCAAGGGCCTCGGCGGCATCGAGCAGGCGTGGGACGCGCACCTGGCGGGCCAGGAGGGACGCGCCCTCGTCGAGCGCGACGCGCTGGGACGCGAGGTGACGGGCGCCCCCGTGATCCTGAAGCCCTCGCGGCCCGGCCAAGGCGTGGTGCTGACGCTCGACGCCACGCTCCAGTACATCGCCGAGAAGGAGATCGACGCGGCATGGCGGCGCACCCGCGCCCGGGCCGCGATGGCGGTGGCCATGGATCCCCGCACCGGCGAGATCCTCGCCCTGGCCATCCGTCCCACCTTCAACCCGAACGCCTTCGCCACCGCCACCGACGACGAGCGGCGCAACCGCGCGGTGACCGATCCCTTCGAGCCCGGCTCCACGTTCAAGGTGATTCTCGCCGCGGCCGCCCTCGAGGAGGGCGTGGCCCGGCCCACCGACCGCTTCTACGGCGAGAACGGCGCCATCACGATCGCGAGCGCCACCATCCACGACTGGAAGAAGTACGGCTGGCTCACCTTCACGGAAGTGCTCCAGAACTCGTCCAACGTGGGCTCGATCAAGGTGGGACTGTCGCTGGGCAAGGAGCGCTACTACAAGTACATCACCGGCTTCGGGTTCGGCACGCCCACCGGAGTGGGCCTGCCCGGCGAGAGCCGCGGCCAGCTCCGGGCGCCCGATCGGTGGTCCGGGCTGTCGCTCGCCACGATGTCGATCGGCCAGGAGATCTCCGTGACGGCGCTCCAGATGGTCTCCGCCTTCGCCGCGGTGGCCAACGGCGGACGCCTGATGCAGCCGCAGATCGTGCGCGCGACGCTGGACGGGCAGGGCCGCGAGGCGCAGACCTTCGAGCCCAAGGCGATCCGCCAGGTGATCGCGCCGGAGACGGCGCGCACGCTCACCGGCATCATGACCCGCGTGGTATCCGACGGCACCGGCCACAACGCCGCCATCGCCGGGTTCGAGGTCGCGGGCAAGACGGGCACCGCCCAGAAGATGGATCCGGCCACGCGCCGCTACTCGCGCGCCCCCGGCGTGCTGTCCTTCGTGGGCTTCACCCCCGCCGACGACCCGCGCCTGGCCATGATCGTGCTGCTGGACGAGCCGAAGAACGAGAAGTGGGGCAGCGAGGCGGCCGCCCCCATCTTCGCGGCCATCGGCGCCGAGGCCCTGCGCTACCTGCACGCCCCCTTGAAGAACTCGCCCCCGGTTCAGATCGTGTTGGGCGAGCCGCAGCCGCAGGCGAGGCGAGCAATTACAACAGGGGGTGCCGAACGGAGCGAGGCCCGAGTGTCCGTCGAGCGGAGCGAGCCCGGAGTGTCCGCCGAATCGGTGGAGACGCACGACGGTCCCCAGGCCATGCCCGCCGTCGTCGGCCTCTCCCTCCGCCAGGCCATGGAGACGCTGGCGCCGCTGGACGTGCGCCTCGAGGTGGCCGGACGCGGGGTCGTGTCCGCCCAGGCGCCGGTGGCGGGGGCCGCGCTGGCGCCGGGCGCGATGGCGCGCCTGACCCTGCATCCCCCCAGCGCGAGGCGATGAGCCACTCCATGAGCACGGCCACCCTGCTCGACGCCCTCGCGGACAAGACGGTGCTCGGCACCCTGCCCGCGGCGGTGACCGGCCTGTCCTATGACTCGCGAAAAGTCTCGCCGGGCGAGTGCTTCGTGGCGGTGGCGGGGCTCAAGCAGGACGGACGCCGCTTCATCCCCGACGCGTTCGCACGCGGCGCGGGTCTGGTGGTGCTGGAGGGAGAGGATCCCCTCGCGGGCGGCGCCGCCGCGCGCGTGCTCGTGCCTTCGGCGCGCGCCGCCCTCGCGCGGCTCGCCGACGCGTACTGGGGCCATCCCTCGCGCGCGCTCACCCTGGTGGGCATCACCGGCACCAACGGCAAGACCACGACGTCCTTCCTGGTCGAGGCGCTGCTGCGGGCGGCCGGCCACCGCACCGGGCTCCTCGGCACCATCCAGTACCGCGTGGGCGACGAGGCGGTCGACGCGGGCCAGACCACGCCGGAAGCGCTCGAGCTTCAGGCCCTGCTCGCGCGCATGCGCGACGGCGGCGTCACCGCCGCCGCGATGGAGGTATCGTCCCATGCCCTCGCGCTGGACCGGGTGGCGCGCACGGAGTTCGACGTCGCGGTGTTCACCAATCTCACCCAGGACCACCTCGACTTCCACGGCACCCTCGAGGAATATCGTCGCGCGAAGCGGCGCCTCTTCGAAGCGCTTGCCGCGGGCGCCAAGCCGCGCCGCAGCGCAGTAGTGAACGCCGACGATCCCGCCGGCCCCACCATGGTCCAGGGGCTGTCGCTTCCCAGCCTGCGCTACGCCATCCACGCGCCCGCCGAGGTCCGGCCGCGGCGCTTCACCTCGGGCGCGGACGGCATCCGCATGGCGGTGGACACGCCGGCCGGCTCCCTCGAGATTGCCTCGCCCCTGGTCGGCGAGCACAATGTGATGAATCTTCTGGGCGCCGCCGGCGTCGGCGTGGCGCTGGGGATTCCCCTCGCCACCGTGTCGGCAGCGCTCGGCGCGGTTGCCGCCGTCCCGGGGCGCTTCGAGCGAGTCGAAGCGGGCCAGCCCTTCCTCGTGGTGGTGGACTACGCGCACACGCCCGACGCGCTCGAGCGCGTGCTCGCCACCGCGAGGCTGCTGGTGCGCCCTGGTAGTCGGCTCGGCACCGTGTTCGGCTGTGGCGGTGACCGCGACCGCGGCAAGCGGCCCATCATGGGCGAGATCGCGGCGCGGCTGGCCGATCGCGTCTGGGTGACGTCGGACAATCCCCGCACCGAGCGCCCCGAGGCGATCGTGGACGAGGTGCTGGTCGGCGTGAAGCGCGTCGCCGGCAGCGCCGGCCGTTACGCGACGGACCCGGACCGGCGCGCGGCCATCCGGGACGCGCTCGGCTGGGCCGGCGCGGGCGATGTGATGGTGATCGCGGGGAAGGGGCACGAGACCTATCAGGTCATCGGAACGGACGTCCTGCCTTTCGACGACCGGGCGGTAGCCCGGGAGTTCCTGGCGGAGCGGGCGCCATAGGGAGACGCGCGCGGATGTTCTCGGTGGAGGACGTGGTCCGGGGAACGCAGGGAGCCCTCGTCGGGGGCGACCTCGCCATTCCCGTGAGCGGAGTGTCCATCGACACCCGCACGCTCGGCGTGGGCGATGCGTTCTTCGCCATCCAGGGCCAGACCGACGGCCATCGTCACCTGAAGGACGCGGTGGCGCGGGGCGCCGCCTGCCTCGTGGTGCACGCGCTCCCCGATGACGTGCCCACGACGCTGCCGGTGGTGCTGGTGGACGAGACCACGCGGGCCCTGGGCCGCTTCGCCGCGTATCACCGGGCGCGCTTCACCGTGCCGGTGGCCGCCGTCACCGGCTCCAACGGCAAGACCACGACCAAGGAGCTGATGGCGGGCGCGCTGTCCGCGCTGGGGCCGGTGCTCAAGCCCGCGGGCAGCTTCAACAACCAGTGGGGCCTGCCGCTCACCCTGCTTCAGATCACGTCAGCCCACCGCGCCGTCGCGATCGAGATCGGCACCAATCATCCGGGCGAGATCGCGGCCCTGGCCGCGCTGGCCCGGCCCACGGTGGCCGCGGTGACGGTGGTGTCCACCGCGCACACCGAGTTCCTGGGCTCGCTCGACGACGTCGCCGTCGAGAAAGCGGCCCTCGTAGCCGCGGTGCCCGCGGAGGGCGCGGTGGTGCTCAACATCGACGACCCGCGCGTGGCGGGCATGGCGGCGCGGAGCCGTGCCCGCGTGCTCACCGTCAGCGCCCGCGGCGCCGCCGCCGATCTCCGGGCGGCGGACGTCGGGGAAACGCCGGCGGGCACGCTCGTCGTCACGCTCGACGCGCGCGGTGCCCGGCACGACGCGCGGCTGGCGTTCGCGGGGCGCCACAATGTCGTCAACGCCCTCTGCGCGGCGGGAGTGGGGCTCGCGCTGGGGCTGCCGCTGGCCGACATCGCGGCCGGGCTCGAGACGGCGCGGCCGGCCAAGGGGCGCGTGGTGTGGCGCGAGGCCGGCGGCGTCCGCCTCCTCGACGACACCTACAACGCCAACCCGTCGTCGGTGCTCGCGGCGCTGGACACCCTCCGGGCGGCGAGGGGCCCGCGGCGTCTTGTCGTGGTCCTGGGCGACATGCTGGAGCTGGGCGATGTCTCGGTCGCCGCGCATCGCCAGGTCGGCGAGGCGGTGGTGGCGGCGGGGGTGGCCGAATTCGTCGGGGTGGGTCGGTACGCGCAGGCCGCGGTGGAGGCGGCGCGAGCCCGCGGCCTCGTGGAAGCGCATCACACGACGACGTTCGAGGACACGGTGGCGCTCCTGCTCAAGCGCCTCGCGCCGGGCGACGCCCTGCTCGTCAAGGGATCGCGGGGCATGCGGATGGAGCGGGTGGTCGACGCGCTCCTCGCCCGCCTCGGAGGGGAGGATGGCTGATGTTCTACCTCCTCCTCGTGCCGCTCGCGAAGGATCACATCGCGTTCAACGTCTTCCGGTACATCACGTTCCGGGCGGCGATGGCGACGGTGTCGGCCATCGTGATCTCCTTCGTCCTGGGCCCCTGGCTCATCCAGCGCCTGCGCGAGCTGCAGCACGGGGGGGAGACGATCCGCGAGGACACTCCCGCCCGGCACCGCGCCAAGGCGGGGACGCCCACGATGGGCGGGCTCGTCATCCTCGCCGCCATCCTGATCTCGACGCTTCTCTGGGCGAACCTGACAAATCGATACGTGTGGACGGTGATCTTGGCCACCGCCGGCCTGGGCCTCATCGGGTTCCTCGACGACTGGAAAAAGCTCAAGACCCGCAAGGGCATCTCCGCGAAGCAGAAGTTCGGCGCGCAGATCCTCTGGGTGGGCCTGCTCACCGCTTCGCTCTACGTGTGGCCGCCGGACGGGTTCACCACCGGGCTGGCCATTCCCTTCTTCAAGGGGTGGCTCCTCACCCTGGGGCTGCTCTGGATCCCCTTCGCGCTGCTCGTGGTGGTGGGGGCGTCGAACGCGGTGAACCTCACCGACGGTCTCGACGGCCTCGCCATCGGCCCCATCGTGATGGCGGGCGGCGCCTTCGCCCTCATCGCCTATCTCACCGGCAACTTCCGCGCCGCCGAGTACCTGCGCATCTTGAACGTGAAGGGCACCGGCGAGCTCACCGTGTTCTGCGGGGCGCTGGTGGGCGCGGCGCTGGGCTTTCTCTGGTTCAACACCTATCCCGCCCAGGTCTTCATGGGCGACGTGGGCTCGCTGGCCCTCGGCGGGGCCATCGGGACCCTCGCGGTGCTCACCAAGTCCGAGCTCTTGCTGCCCCTCATCGGCGGCATCTACGTGGTGGAGGCGGGCTCGGTGATCATCCAGGTCGTCTCCTTCAAGCTCACCGGGCGCCGCGTGTTCAAGATGGCGCCGCTGCACCACCACTACGAGCTGCAGGGGTGGGCCGAGCCGAAGATCATCGTCCGCTTCTGGATCCTGTCTTTCATGCTGGCGCTGCTGGCCTTGACGACGCTGAAGCTGCGGTGACGGGCGAACATGCTGGGGACTGAGGCGGAGATCATGGAGCGAGGGACGGCCTACCGGCGCTGGGTGGCGGGCAAGACCGTCGCCGTGGTCGGGCTGGCGAAGAGCGGTCTCGCCGCCGCGCGCCTCATCGCGCGGCTGGGCGGGCGCGTGCTCGCCTCCGACGCGGCGCCGCGCGAGGCGTGGTCGGCGGAGGCGCGTCGGCTCGAGACGGAGCAGATCGCCGTGTGGAGCGGGCATCCCGACGCGGCGTTCGCGGGGGCGGAGCTGGTGGTGATGAGCCCCGGCGTGCCCCTCGAGCTGCCCGCGCTGGCGCCGCTGCGCGCCCGCGGCGTGCCGGTGATCAGCGAGCTCGAGCTGGCCTGGCGGGTGATGGACTCGGATGTCATCGCCATCACCGGCACCAACGGCAAGACCACCACCACCGCCCTCACCGGCGAGGTGCTGCGGGGGCAGGTGCGGCCCGTGCTCGTGGGCGGCAACATCGGCACCCCGCTGTCCGCCCATGCCATGGACTTCCCCGTCGACGGCCTCGTGGTCGCGGAAGCCTCGTCCTTCCAGCTCGAGGGCACTCACGACTTCCGCCCGCGGGTGGCCGCCGTGCTCAACCTCGCCCCCGATCACCTCGACCGGCACGGCAGCTACGCCGCCTACGTGGAGGCCAAGGCCCGCATCTTCGCCAACCAGACGGAGTCGGACTGCGCGGTGCTGAATGCCGACGATCCCGACACCGCCGCGCTGGCGCCGCGCACGCGGGCGCGCGTGCTCTGGTTCAGCCGAACCCGCGCGCTCGCGCACGGCATCTTCGTCCACGATGGCTGGATCGTGGCCAAGCTCAACGGGCATGCGGAGCCGGTGTGCCCGGTGGGAGAGATACAGCTGCGGGGCGCCCACAATGTGGAGAACGTGCTCGCCGCCACCGCGTGCGCGCTGTGGACGGGTATGGAGCCCGCGACGATTCGGAAAGGCATCGCTGGCTTCCGCGGCGTCGCCCACCGAATCGAGCGCGTCCACGACGCGCGCGGCGTCACCTTCTACAACGACTCCAAGGGCACCAACGTCGCCTCGACGATCAAGGCGCTGGAGAGCTTCACGGAGCCGGTCATCCTCATCGCGGGCGGCAAGGGGAAGGGGCAGGACTTCGCGCCCCTCGGCGCCGCCGCGCGGGGGCGGGTGCGGGCGGCGGTGCTCATCGGCGTCGATCGCGACCAGCTTCGCGCCCCGTTCCAGGCGGCGGGCATCCCCACCGACGACGCCGAGAGCATGGAGGAGGCGGTGCGGCAGGCCGCGCATCGCGCCCGCATCGGCGACGTGGTGCTGCTCTCGCCCGCTTGCGCCTCCTTCGACATGTTCCAGAACTACGAGCACCGCGGCGAGGTCTTCAAGGACGTCGTGCGGCGGCTCGCGCCCGCCGGGCCCCGCTGATGCCCCGCAAGGTCGCGCCCGACCTGTGGCTGTTCGGGGTGGTGATGGCGCTCGTGTTCCTGGGCGTGGTGATGGTCTACTCGGCCAGCGCGATCATCGCCGCCGACCGCTTCGGGGATCCCTTCTTCTTCCTCAAGAAGCAGCTCTTCTGGGCGCTCCTCGGGGGCGGCCTCCTGTGGGGCGCCCTCCGCCTCGACTACCGCGGGCTCCAGCGCCTGGTGATTCCGCTCCTCGTGCTCTCCTTCGTGCTGCTCGTGCTCGTCCTCGTGCCGCCGTTCGGCCAGTCCATCAACGGCACGCGGCGATGGATCCGGCTGGGCGCGCTCTCCTTCCAGCCGGTGGAGCTGGCGAAGTTCTCGCTCGTGCTCTACCTCGCCTCGTTCCTCACGCGGCGCCGGGAGGCGATGCGGAGCTTCTGGCAGGGCCTCTTCCCCATCCTCCTCGTGGCGGGGACGATGGCGCTGCTCACGTTCGTGCAGCCCGATCTCGGCAACAGCCTGGCTCTGGTGGTGCTGACCCTCGTGCTCGCCTACCTGGCGGGCGCGCGCGTGAAGCACATGGCGCTGATCGCGGCCGCCGCGCTGCCCCTCGTCGCCCTCGCCGTCGCGCTCAAGCCCTATCGCTGGCGGCGCATGCTCGCCTTCGTCAATCCCTGGGACGACCCCCAGGGCTCGGGCTTCCAGATCATCCAGTCCTTCCTGGCCCTGGGCTCGGGCGGGCTCTTCGGGCGCGGGCTGGGCGAGTCGAAGCAGAAGCTCTTCTATTTGCCCGAGCCGTACACGGACTTCATCTTCGCCATCCTCGGCGAGGAAATGGGGCTGGTGGGCGCCGTCCTCGTGGTCGGGCTCTTCGCGGTGCTGATCTGGCGCGGCCTGCGGGTGGGCCTGCGCGCCCCCGACGCCTTCGGCAGCTTCCTCGCGCTGGGCCTCACCGTGATGCTCGCCACCCAGACCATCGTGAACCTGGGCGTGGTGGTGGGGGCGCTGCCCACCAAGGGGCTGCCGCTGCCCTTCGTGTCCTTCGGAGGGTCCGCCCTGCTCATGACGATGTTCTCGGCGGGCATCCTGCTGAACATCTCCCAGCACGCTACCGGCGGCCCCGCCTGGGACGAGGCGTCCGCCCATGTTTAAGCGCTACCAGCACCTGCACTTCGTGGGGATCGGCGGCGTCGGCATGAGCGGCATCGCCGAGGTGCTCCTCAACATGGGCTACCGCGTGACGGGGTCCGACGCCCGCCGGGGCGAGGCGGTGGAGCGGCTGGAGCGGCTGGGCGCCAAGGTCTTCATCGGCCATGAGGCGTCCAACGCCGACGGCGCCCACGTGGTGGTCTACTCGTCCGCCGTCGCCCGCGACAACGTGGAGGTGCAGGCGGCGCGCCTGCGGGGCGTGCCGGTGATCCCGCGCGCCGAGATGCTCGCCGAGCTGATGCGGCTCAAGTACGGCATCGCCGTCGCGGGCACCCACGGCAAGACCACCACCACCTCGCTGGTGGCGGCGGTGCTGGCGGCGGGCGGCTTCGACCCCACCGTGGTGGTGGGCGGGCGCGTCCACGGGCTCGGCACCAACGCGCGGCTCGGGCAGGGTGAGTTCCTCGTGGCGGAGGCGGACGAGTCGGACGGCTCGTTCCTCAAGCTGTCGCCCACCATCGCCGTCGTCACCACCATCGACGCCGAGCACCTGGACCACTACGGCGACCTCGACGGCATCCGCGCCGCCTTCCTCGCCTTCGTGAACAAGGTGCCCTTCTACGGCGCCGTCGTCCTCTGCCTGGACCAGCCGAACATCCAGCAGATGATCCCGGCCGTCGAGAAGCGCGTCATCACCTACGGCCTCGAAGCCAGCGCCGACCTGACCGCGCGGCGGCTCGAGTTCGCGGGCACCAGCGCGCGGTTCGAGGTGATGCGGCGGGGCCAGGCCCTCGGGGCCGCCGCCCTCCAGGTGCCGGGGCGCCACAACGTGCTGAACGCCCTCGCCGCCGTCGCGGTGGGCCTCGACCTCGACGTGCCCTTCGACGTCATCCAGCGCGCGCTCGCCGGGTTCAGCGGCGTGCAGCGTCGCTTTCAAGTCCGCGGGGAAGCCCGCGGCGTCCTCGTGGTGGACGACTACGGGCACCATCCCGCCGAGATCCGCGCCACCCTCGCCGCCGCCAAGGCAGGGTACGACCGGCGCGTGATCACGGTGTTCCAGCCGCATCGCTACAGCCGCACGCAGCATCTACGGCAGGACTTCCTGACCGCGTTCAACCAGTCCGACCTGCTCGTCGTGATGGACATCTACGGGGCGGGGGAGACCCCCATCCCGGGGGTGCACGCGCGCGACCTCGCCGAGGGCATCGCCGCCCACGGGCACCGCGACGTGCGCTACATGGGCGCCGACCGCCCGGCCATCGTCGACTTTCTGTGCGAAACCACGCGCTCCGGGGATCTCGTGCTCACCCTGGGAGCCGGTGATGTGGGCGCGCTGGGCGCCGAGGTGCTCGCCCGACTGGGCGGGACCGGCGTCGAGCCCGAGAGGAGATAACGGCATGCTCGGAGAGATCCGTGGCGAGGTGCGTTTCAAGGAACCCTTGAGCTTCCACACCTCCCTGCGCATCGGCGGCCCCGCCGATTTCTTCATCGTGCCGCAGGACGTGGAGGACATCCGCCTGGCCCTCGCCTTCGCGGACAAGGAGCAGCTGGCCGTCGAGGTGGTCGGGGGCGGCAACAACCTCCTCGTCCGCGATCGCGGGATCCGCGGCGTGGTGCTGAAGCTCGAGGGCTGTCTCGGGCGCGCCGAGTTCCACGGCGAGGAGGCGGTGGCGGGCGCGGGGGTGAGCCTCTCCGCCCTCATCCGCGAGGCGGCCGCGCTCAACCTGGGCGGGATGGAGTGTCTGGTCGGCATCCCCGCCACCATCGGCGGCGCGGTGGCGATGAACGCGGGCACGCCCGACGGCTGGATCGGCGACTTCGTGTCCGCCGTCTACTTCCTGCACGCCGACGGCACCCTCGGCGAGTTCAAGCCGGGGCCGGGCGCCTTCGGGTATCGGATGTTCGCGGCGCCCCCCGGCGCCATCCTCATCGGCGCCCGGCTCCGCCTGCACCGCCGTCCCTTCGCCGAGATCCAGCGCGACATCAAGGTGCGCCTCAAGCAGAAGAAGACGAGCCAACCCCTCGCGCTGGCCTCGGCCGGCTGCGTGTGGAAGAACCCCGCGGGCGAGACGGCGACCCGCATGATCGAGAAGGTCGGTCTCCGCGGCAAGCGGCTCAACGGCGCCGAGATCTCGGCCAAGCACGCGAACTTCATCGTCAACCGCGGCGGCGCCATGGCCGCCGACGTCCTCGCCCTCATGGATCTGTCCCGCGAGCGCGTCCAGAACCACTTCGGCGTCGCCCTCGAGCCCGAGATTCGCGTGCTGGGCGAAGGCTAAAGCGGGAGCGTTCCATGGGCCGCCAGTCCGTCCTCACGCCACGCCGGGTCAACCGTCCCCTGGAAGATTGGGCGGACCGGCCCGAAGTCGTGGCGCGCCAGCGCATCAATCGGCGCCGGCGTCTCCTGCGCCACGCCCGCCGCCTCAGCCAGACCGGGCTCGCCCTCGTGGCGGTCGCCGCGCTCGCGGGCGCCGGCACGCTGGGGGTGCGCTGGCTCCTCACCTCGCCGCGTTTCGCGGTGTCGCAAGTGGAAGTGCGGGGGACGAGCCGCCTTGCCGCCGCCGAGATCGTCACCGCCTCGGGCATCCGGCGGGGCGACAACCTCTGGAAGATCGACCCGCGCGCCGCCGTCGCGGGAGTGGAGAGCCTCACCGCGGTGCGCCGCGCCGAGGTGATCCGCGCCTTTCCCAACCACGTGACCATCGTGGTGGAGGAGCGCCGGCCCTTCACCCTCGTCCACGCGGGGCGGCTGCACTGGATCGATGAGGAAGGCGTGCGGGTGGCCGCGGAGTCGCGGCCCGTCACCATGGCCCTGCCCGTCATCAGCGGCCTCACCGACGACGAGATCGCCTCCGCCTCACGGGCGCCGTCCGAGCGCGTGCTCACCGGGGTGCGCCTCATCCGGACCCTTCTGCGCGCGGGCAGCCCGCTCGTCGCCCAGATCTCCGAGGTGGATGTGGGACGGAACGAGGGCCCCGTCCTCTACACGGTGGAGGGCATCGAAGTCCGGCTGGGCGCCGAGGAGTGGGACGCGCGCATTCCGCGGCTGGCCGGCGTGCTCGCCCAGGTCGCCGCCTCGGGGCAGGCGGTGAGCGCCATCGATCTGCGCTTCCGGGATCAGGTCGTACTCAAACCCGCGGTTCGCTGAGGAGGCGCATGGGGAGAGCGAAGGGACGCGCGGTCATCGCGGGCCTCGACGTCGGCACGACCAAGATCTGCTGCGTGATCGCGGAGCCGACGCCCGCGGGGGGCCTGGACATCGTGGGCGTGGGGGTGAGCCCCTCCCGAGGGCTGCGCAAGGGCGTGGTGGTCAACATCGACTCCACGGTGGAGGCGGTGCGGCAGGCGGTGGCCGAAGCGGAGCAGATGGCGGGCGTCGAGATCGGCTCGGTGGTGGTCGGCATCGCCGGCGGCCACATCCGGGGGATCAATAGCCGCGGCGTAGTCGCGGTGTCGGGCAAGCATCGCGAGGTGAGCCAGGCCGACGTGGAGCGGGCGCTGGAGGCGGCCAAGGCCGTGAACCTGCCGCCCGACCGCGAGATCATCCACGTCCTCCCCCAGACCTTCGTCGTGGACGATCAGGACGGTGTCAAGGAGCCCGTGGGCATGTCGGGCGTGCGCCTCGAGGTGGAGGTGCACCTGGTTACCGGCGCCGCCACCTCGGTCCAGAACGTGATCCGCAGCGTGAACCGCGCGGGCCTGGCCGTGCAGGACATCGTGCTGGAGCCCCTGGCCTCGTCGGAGGCGGTGGTCTCGCCGGAGGAGAAAGAGCTCGGGATCATCCTGATCGACCTGGGCGGCGGCACCACCGACGCCGCCCTCTTCCGCGACGGCGCCATCTGGTACACGGGCATTCTCCCCCTCGGCGGTGACCACATCTCGAACGACATCGCCGTCGGCCTGCGCACCCCTACGTCGGACGCGGAAGAGTTGAAGAAGCGCTATGGGTGTGCGTTGACCTCGCTGGTCCGCGAAGACGAGACGGTGGACGTGCCGAGCGTGGGCGGCCGGAAGCCGCGGCAGCTCTCCCGCCAGATCCTGTCCGAGATCATCCAGCCGCGGGTGGAGGAGATCTTCACGCTCGTCGCCCGGGACCTCGCGCGGGCGGGGCTGCAGGACGTGGCGGCGGCGGGGGTCGTGGTGACGGGCGGGACCTCGATCATGCAGGGGGTGCCCGAGCTGGCGGAGCAGATTTTCGACCTTCCGGTGCGACGGGGCGCCCCCGGGGGCATCGGAGGACTGGCCGATGTGGTGCAAAGTCCCATATACTCGACCGCGGTGGGCCTGGCGCGTTACGGCGCCCGGGGGCAACGGCCCGGTGCGCCCATCGACGCGAGCGACGGCACACTCGGTCACCGCCTCCGCGAATGGTTTGCGAAACTTTTCTAACCCGCGGAATGGAGGCGTGATGGAGCAAGGACGTGGCCGTCGGCCGGTGTTCGCGATGGACGAAGAGCGTGAAGTAGCGAAGATCAAGGTGATCGGGCTGGGCGGCGGCGGCTCCAACGCCGTCAATCGCATGATGGCCGCCAAGTTCACGGGCGTCGAGTTCATCGTCGGCAACACCGATCTGCAAGCGCTCCGCGCCTCGCCCGCGCCCATGAAGCTCCAGCTCGGCGCACGTCTCACGGGCGGGCTCGGCGCGGGCTCCAACCCCGAGGTCGGCCGCAGCGCCGCGCAGGAGGATCGCGAGCAGCTCAAGCAGGTGCTCGAAGGCGCCGACATGGTCTTCGTGACGGCAGGGCTCGGCGGCGGCACCGGCACCGGCGCCGCGCCGGTGGTGGCGGCGGTCGCGAAGGATCTCGGCATTCTCACGGTAGCGGTGGTGACCAAGCCGTTCCACTTCGAGGGCCGGCGGCGCCAGCAGCAGGCCGAGGCGGGCATGGCCGAGCTGCGCAGCGTGGTCGACACGCTGATCACGATTCCCAACCAGCGGCTGCTCGCGGTGGTGGATCGCGGCACGCCGCTCGTCGAAGCGTTCAAGGTCGCCGACACCGTGCTGCTGCAGGCGGTGCAGGGCATCTCGGACCTGATCCTCGTTCCCGGTCTGATCAACCTCGACTTCGCCGACGTGCGCACCATCATGTCGGGGATGGGCATGGCGCTGATGGGCGCGGGCGTGGGCAAGGGGCAGAACCGCGCGCTAGACGCCGCCCAGAAGGCGGTGGCGAGCCCGCTGCTGGACGAGACCTCCATCGAGGGCGCCCGCGGCATCCTCATCAACTTCACGGGCGGCCCCGACATGGCCATCCACGAAGTGGAGGAGGCGGCGAAGATCGTGCAGGAGGCCGCGCACGAGGAAGCCAACATCATCTTCGGCGCGGTCGTGGACGAGACGCTCCAGGACGAGATCCGCATCACCGTCATCGCCACGGGCTTCACCGAGCGCAAGCTCGAGATGAGCCCATCCAGCACCAAGGTACTGGAGCTCCCGCCGCGGCCTTCGCGCCCGGCCGCGCCCGGAGCGTCGTGGCGCCGCCGTCTGTCCGACGCGCGCGGGGAGGGCGGCGAGCAAGCCGTCGAGGAGGATCTCGACGTGCCCGCGTTCCTCCGGCGTCAGGCCGACTGAGTCCGTCCGCGACGGGGCCGGAACGACCATGAGCGTCCCGGCCCCGTTCCTCGCGTCGTCGCTCCTCGAGCGCGCGGGGCTCCCACATCTGTTCACCACGCGGCACTTTCCGGGCGTGGGCGCCCCGGGCTCCGGTGCCGTCTTCACCCCCGAGGCCGCCCCGCTGCTCGCCACGTGCGGCCTCGGCGCTCCGCCGGCCTTCGCCAAGCAGGTGCATGGCGCGGAGGTGCTCATGGCCGAGCGCGCGGGGCATGCGGGCGAGGCCGACGCCCTCCTCACCGAGCGGCGCGGGCTGCCGCTCGCCATTCTCACCGCCGACTGCCTGCCCATCGTGATCTACGACCCCGCCGGCGGGCGCCTGGCCGCCGTGCATGCGGGCTGGCGCGGTACCGTGCAGTCGGTCGCCCGCGCGGCGGTGGACCGGCTCGTGGAAGCGGGCTCGGACGCCGACGGCCTCGTCGTCGGGATCGGGCCGTCCATCGGCCCCTGCTGCTACGAGGTGGACGGCCCAGTCATCGGGGCCCTGAGCGCGGCCTTTCCCGGCGGCTGGGAGCGCTGGGTGACGCCGGCCGGCCCCGGGAAGTGGATGCTCGACCTCTGGGCCGCCAATCAGGATCAGCTGACGGCGGCCGACGTAGACCCGAGCATGATCGACAACCTGCGCCTCTGCACCGCCTGCAATCTCGACCGCTTCTTCTCGTACCGCCGTGAGGGCTCCACCCGGCTCGGTCGACTGGGCCGTCTCGTCGCCGTGGCCGCGATCCCGGCCTAGGTCAACCGCGCCCCGTGCTAGAATCGCCCAGCGGGACGGGGGTTTAGGCGTGACAGACGGAGCGGGCGACGTGAGCATCAAGGCGAATCTGGAGCAGGTGCACGCCCAGGTGGAGCGCGCGTGCCGCAAGGCCGGGCGGGACCCGGCCGGCGTGCTCCTCATCGCCGTCTCCAAGACCGTGGAAGTGGAGCGGATCCGCGCCGCGGTGGCGGCCGGAGTCGCCGCGCTCGGGGAGAACCGGGTGCAGGAGGCCCGCGACAAGGTCGCGGCGCTCGGGCATCCCGTGCCCTGGCATCTCATCGGGTCGCTCCAGACAAACAAGGCGAAGGACGCGGTGCAACTCTTCGACTGGATTCACTCCGTGGATCGCCTGGAGCTGGCGCGGGAGCTGGACAAGCGCGCGCACGTGGCGGGCAAGACCGTGCGCGCGCTCCTCCAGGTGAACCTCGGGGAGGAGCCGCAGAAGGGCGGCGCCGCGCCGGGCGAGGTCAAGCAGCTGCTGGACGACATGCGCGGGCTGGGGAACCTCAAGATTCGCGGCCTGATGGCGATTCCGCCGGTGGTGCCGGACGCCGAAGCGGCGCGGCCCTATTTCCGCCGGCTGCGCGAGCTGCGGGAGGCGACGGGCCTCGAGCACCTCTCGATGGGAATGAGCGCGGACTACGAGGTCGCCATCGAGGAGGGCGCCACCATGGTGCGGGTGGGCACCTCGATATTTGGTCCTCGCCAGGGGGCTGGTGGCCCAAGGGAGAAGCGGGCGTGAGCATCAAGGGCAAGCGGGTCGGCTTTCTCGGGGCGGGCAACATGGGCGAGGCCCTGATTCGCGGCATGCTGCAGTCGGGCCTGGTGCCGGCGACGTCGATCGCCGCCAGCGACGCCCAACGCGACCGCCTGGCCCACATCACGGGCCAGTACCGCATCCGCGGCGTCGAGACCAATGTGGACCTCGTGCGCGAGTCCGACGTGATCGTCCTCGCGGTGAAGCCGCAGATCATGGTCGCCGTGCTCGGCGAGGTGGCGCCGGCGGTGGACGCCCACAAGCTCCTCATCTCCGTCGCCGCCGGGGTGGCCTCCGCCACCATCCGCGCCCACCTGGGCGGGCCGGTGCGCCTGATCCGGGTGATGCCCAACACGCCCGCGCTCGTCCTCGAGGGCGTCACCGCCATCGCCCGCGCCGAGGGGCTGGCGGGCGGCGATCTGGAGACGGCGCAGGAGCTGTTCGGGGCCGTGGGCAAGGCGGTGCTGCTCGACGAGGATTCGCTCGACGCGGTCACGGGACTCTCGGGGTCTGGTCCCGCCTACATCGCCATCGTGATCGAGTCGCTCGCGGACGGCGGCGTGAAGATGGGGCTCGATCGCGCTACCGCGATGACGCTGGCCACCCAGACCGTGCTGGGCTCGGCCAAGCTGATCCTCGAAACCGGCGTTCACCCGGGCCAGCTCAAGGACATGGTGTCCTCGCCCGGCGGCACCACCATCGCCGGGATCGCCGCCCTCGAGGAGGGCGGGGTGCGGCGCACCTTCATCAACGCGGTCGAGCGAGCCACCTTGCGCTCCCGCGAGCTGGGGAGACCACGCTGACGTGCTTCCCTACAACTTCGTGCAGTTCATCGGCTGGATCCTGGACCTGTACTCCTGGGTGATCATCGCCGCCGCCCTGATCACCTGGGTGAGCCCGGACCCGCGCAACCCGATCGTCCAGTTCCTCCACAAGGTCACCGAGCCCGTGCTCCGACCCGTGCGCAATCTCTTGCCGCCGTGGAAGACCGGCGGCCTCGACCTCTCGCCGCTCATCGTCATCATCGCGATACAGTTCATCGAGCGGGTGATCCTGCCGTCGCTGTATTGAGGAGGGGACCGTGCGCATCACACCCATGGACATTCGTCAGCAACAGTTCACCGTGCGGATGTTCCGCGGCTTCGATGTCCAGGAAGTGGATACGTTCCTGGAGGACGTCGCCCAGGACTACGAGGCCCTGATCAAGGAGAACGCGATCCTCAAGGAGCAGCTCCAGGTGCTGGAGGACCGGACGCGCGGCCTCGAGGACCGCGAGAAGGTCCTGCAGCAGACGCTGGTGACGACCCAGCAGATGACGGAGGAGATGAAGGAATCGGCCCGGCGCGAAGCCGCGCTCATCCTGCGCGAGGCCGAGCTGGAGGGCGACAAGCTGCTCGAGTCCAACCGGGCGGAGGAGTCGGCGCTGCGCAACGAGATCCTCATGCTCAAGCGGCAGCGGCGCCAGGTGGCGGAGGGGCTGCGCGCCACGCTGGAGATGTATCAGCGCATGATCGACTCGGACCTCAAGGACGACTCCGGCGCCGGCGCGAGCGGGTAGGGCCCGATGGCCGACCTCCTCGCGGTGCGCGTCCAGCCCGGCGCCTCCGCGGACGCGATCCTCGGCTGGCGGGACGGCGCCCTGCGCGTGCGGGTAAGCGCGCCCGCGCGCGACGGCCGCGCCAACGCCGCGGTGGGCCGCGTCCTCGCCGCCGCGCTGGGCGTTCCGCCCTCCACCATCGAGCTGGTGCGCGGCGCGGGCGCGCGCGACAAGCTCTTCCGGCTCCGCACCCTCGACTCGGCAGTGGCCCGTGCCCGCCTGGGCGCGCCCGCGCCGGACCGGCGCCGGCCGGCGCGATGATCACCCCGCTCCGCTGGGACGGCGCGCGGCTGGTGCTCGTGGACCAGACGCGCCTGCCCGCCGAGGAGGTGGAGCGCGCCTGCTCTACCTGGCAGGAGGTAGCCGACGCCATCCGCAGCCTCGTCGTCCGCGGCGCCCCGGCCATCGGAGTCGCCGCCGCCTTCGGGGTGGTGCTCGCGGCGCGCGCGAGCCACGCCCGCGACTTCGAGGCCTGGCAGGCGGATCTGGAGGAGGCCATCAAGGGCCTCGCCGCGACCCGCCCCACCGCGGTGAATCTCTTCTGGGCGCTCGAGCGCATGCAGCGCCGCATGCTCGCGGGCCGGGGGCGACCCGTGGAGGAGACTCGCGCGGGGCTACTCGTCGAGGCGCAGGCCATCCTCGACGAGGATCTCGCCGCGAACCGGGCGATGGGCGCCCACGGCGCGACGCTGGTGCCGGCGGGTGCCCGCATCCTGACCCACTGCAATGCCGGCGCCCTCGCCACCGCCGGCTACGGCACCGCGGTGGGCATCATCCGCGCCGCGCACGAGCAGGGCAAGCTCGCGCTCGTCTGGGTGGACGAGACGCGGCCGGTCATGCAGGGCTCGCGGCTCACGGCCTGGGAGATGGTGAAGGAGGGCATCCCCCACCGGCTCATCTCGGACGTGGTGGCGGCCTCGGTGATGAAGGGCGGCGAGGTGGACCTGGTCGTCACCGGCGCCGACCGCATCGCCGCCAACGGCGACACCGCGAACAAGATCGGCACCTACGGCCTCGCCGTGCTCGCCCGGCACCACGGCATCCCGTTCTACGTGGCGGCGCCCTCCTCCACCATCGATCCCGCCATCCCCAGCGGCGCCTCCATCGTGATCGAGGAGCGCGACGCCGCCGAGGTGCGCCAGGTCGCGGGGCGCCAGACCGCGCCCCTGGCCTCGCCCGTCTACAACCCCGCCTTCGACGTGACGCCGGCCGAGCTGATCAGCGCCATCGTCACGGAGCGCGGGATATTCCGCCCGCCCTACCACTTCACGTAGGCGCGCCCCGCCCCCCATGAATCGCGCCATCGAGTCGGCGCGGGGCTTTCACGATCGCACGGCGCACTCGCCGGAGTCGGTGCGCGCGGGCGGCCATCGGCTCGTCTGGGACATCCAGCCCTCCCCCTTCAAGATCTACGCGGACCTGCCGCCGATCCCGCTCCCGCGCGACCTCCACGCCCTCGGCATGGACGCCTGCGCGGCACTCTCGTCGCGGGCGGCAGGCGCGGCGCCGCTCGATCTGACCCGGCTCGCCGCCATTCTCTTCTTCTCGGCCGGAATCACCCGGACCAAGGAGTATCCCGGCGGGGGCCGGCAGTTCTTCCGCGCCGCGCCCTCCACCGGCGCGCTCTACCAGACGGAGATCTATGTGGTAGCGGGCGCGGTGGCCGATCTGCCCGCCGGGGTCTATCACTTCTCCCCCGGCGACTTCGCCCTGCGCCCGCTCCGGGCCGGCGACTTCCGCGGCGCCCTTGCGGTGGCGGCGGCGGACGAGGGGATCGCCGCCGCCCCGGCGACGGTGGTCGCGACCGCCATCTACTGGCGCAATACCTGGAAGTATCAGGCGCGCGGCTATCGGCATCTCTTCTGGGACTCCGGCAGCCTGCTCGCCAACCTGCTCGCCGCCGCGACGGCGCTGGATCTTGCCGCGCGGCTCGTCACCGGTTTCGTCGAGCGCGAAGTCAACGGCCTGCTCGGCGTGGACGCGGAGAAGGAAGGCGCCCTCGTCCTCGCCCCGCTCGGTCCTGAGGGCCCTCCGGCGCCCGTCGCCCCCGTCGTCGTCCAGCTCGACCACCGCGTGGTGCCGCTGTCCTCCCGCGACGTCGATTACCCCGTCCTGCGCGACGCCTACGCCAACTCCTCCCTAGACTCCGAAGCCGAAGTCCTCGACTGGCGCGAACAGGGGAGCGCGATGTCCGCCGGTGGGGGGCAAGCGGGGGCCATTTCGAGGCCCCCGCTGATGGTAGAAGAGGCGGTCGCCCTTCCACCCCCGAGTCCGACCTGTGCAAGAACCCTCGGCGAAACGATCGCTCGCCGCGGGTCGACGCGCCAGTTCTCCGGCGAGGCGATCAGCGCGCGCGAGCTCTCGACCGCGCTCTATCACGCGACGCGCGGGTGGGTCGCCGACGTGCCCGCGGGCTTCGTGGACCTGTTCGTCAATGTCCACGCGGTGGAGGGGATCGCTCCGGGCGCCTATCGCTATCAGCGTGAGGGCCACGCTCTCGACATGCTCCGTCTCGGCGATTTCCGGGAGGCCTCGGCCTTTCTGACGCTGGAGCAGGCGCTGGGAGGCGCCGCCGGTGCCACCGTGTTCTTCCTGGCGGATCTCGGGGCCGTGCTCGCGCGATGGGGCAATCGCGGCTACCGGGTGGCCAACCTCGAGGCCGGTCTCATCGGCGGGCGGCTCTACCTGGCGGCCTACGCGCAGGGCTTCGGGGCGACCGGGCTGACCTTCTATGACCGCGCGGTGGTGGACTTTTTCTCGCCGGCGGCGTCCGGGCTGGACGCCATATTCGTCACCGCCCTCGGCCGCTCGGTGAAGACCCATCCCAGCACGCTGGTGGCGCCGCCGACCCCGCCGCGCCGCTGAATCCTCGCGACCGATCGTGCTACGGTTGAGCTACCCAACATGTAGCGGACAAGGAGCGCTCGATGAAGAAGTATCAGCTGATGGCGCCGGGCCCCACGCCGGTGCCGCCCAACGTGCTGCTCGCGATGGCGCAGCCCATGATCCACCACCGCACCCCCGAGTACGACGCGCTGTTCGCGGAGGTGCGCGCGGGGCTCAAGCGCCTGTTCCAGACGAAGCAGGAGGTGATTCCCTTCACCTCGTCGGGCACCGGCAGCATGGAGGCCGCGGTCGCCAACACGCTGTCCGCCGGCGACACCGCGCTGGTCCTGAGCGCCGGCCGTTTCGGCGAGCGCTGGGAGGAGATCGCGAAGGCATTCGGCGTGAACGTGGTGCCCGTGTCCGCGCCCTGGGGCGAGACGGTATCGCCCGAGGCCATCGCCGACGCTCTCCGCCGGCATTCCGACGCGAAGGCCGTCCTGATCACGCACAGTGAATCGTCCACCGGCGTGCTCCACGACGTGCGGGGGATCGCGGGGGTCACCCACGGCACCGGCGCCATTTGCATCGTCGACGCCGTATCGAGCCTCGGCATCGCGGATCTCGCCATGGACGCCTGGGGCGTGGACGTGGTCGTCGCGGGCTCGCAGAAGGGCCTCATGCTTCCGCCAGGGCTGTCCTTCTGCGCGCTCTCCGACAAGGCCTGGGGACACGTGAAGGCCTCGCGCCTGCCCAAGTTCTACTTCAACATCACCGAGGAGGCGAAGGCGGTCGCCGGCGGCGAGGCCCACTTCACCCCCGCCGTGTCCATCATGCTGGGGCTCCGCGAGGTGCTCCGCATGCTCGACGCGGAAGGTCTTCCCAATGTCATCAAGCGCCACGATCGCCTCGCCCGCGCCACGCGGGCCGGGGTGGAAGCGCTCGGCCTGAGCCTCTTCCCCAAGGCCACGCCGACCCCGTCCCTGACGGCGGTGGTGGCGCCCCCCAAGGTGGACAGCGAGAACGTGCTGTCCACGTACTCGACCTCGCACAACATCACCATCGCGGGCGGGCAGGGGAAGCTCAAGGGCAAGGTGTTTCGCCTGGGGCACATGGGCTATGTCGCCGAGTTCGACGTGATGACCGCGCTCGCGGCGCTGGAGCAGGTGCTCAGGGAGCTGGGGCACCCGATCGACTGGGGCGCGTCGCTCTCCGCCGCCCAGAAGGTGTTCGCCGAGCGCGCGTGAGCTCGATCCGCCAGGCGGCCAGCCGCTGGTCGCCGCGGAAGGCGGCACCCCGCGCCCGATAGCGCCGGTCGCTCAGTCGGGTCAGGGCCTCCACCCCGGTGTGCGTGCCGTCCGCGCTGCCCCAGGTCGACAGAATCGTGTCGCCGACCACCGCGAAGCGCCCCTGGATACGGCCGATGCCAGGCTCGCTCGCGCTCCACGTGGTGATCTCGCTTCCCGGCGGGAAGGGCGCGATGTCGTAGCGGTTCCGCAGGTCGAGGGGGGTCGGACCCTCGAGCCGGATGTGGCCGTCGCCCACCCAGCCGTCCGTACCATGGCTCACCCGTGTCTCGCCGGTGGCCGCGAATCGCTTTCCCGCGGCGTTCAGATAGACGCCGCTAGCCAGCCACCGGGCTTCCACGTATAGAAAGGTGTGCCTAGGCAAGATGCGCTCCCCTCCGGTAAGATAGCGCGTTGACCATGGCACTCCGGCTCTTCCTCATACGGCATGCGCAGACGGTCTGGAACCGCGACCGCCGGTACCAGGGGTGGCAGGACTCTCCCCTGTCCGAGATCGGGCGGAGCCAGGCTGAGGCGGTCGGCCGCGCCCTCGCCAAGGAGCCCCTCAAGGCCGTCTACGCGAGCACCCTGGGACGGGCCCGGGAAACCGCCGAGGCGATCGCCGCGCACCACGGGCTCCCCGTGCGCGCGGAGGACGATTTCCGCGAGATGGCGTTCGGGGAGTGGGAGGGGCAGGCCTTCGACGACTGCAAGGCCAAGGATCCCGACCGCTATCGCCTGTGGGCGGACGAGCCCCATCGCTTCTGTCCGCCGGGCGGCGGTGAGACGCTCGACGACGTGCGCCGTCGCGTGCTGGCGGGCCTGGAGCGGATGCGCGCCGAGCACGACGACCAGAGCGTGTGCCTGGTCGCGCACGGCATCTCCGCCCGCATCATCATCCTCGAGGCGCTGGGCCTGCCGCTCGAGCGGATCTGGTCTATTCACCTGGCTTCCACCGGGATCTCCGAGCTCGAGTTCCGCGCGGATTGGACGGCCCTGCACCGGATGAACACCCTGGTGCATCTGGACGCCGTCCCCGCCGTTCACTGAGAGGCGCTGCCGTCATGGAGCGCCGGCCGCCGCAGACTCAGCTTCCCAAGGGCGTGAAGATCTATCTGCCCGACGAGGCTGCCACCAAGCGAGTGGTGGAAGAGCGCCTGCTGGGCGTCTTCCGGCGCTGGGGCTACCGCGAGGTGGTCACGCCCACCTACGAGTACTTCGACGTGCTTTCCAAGGGCACGGACGTGGACCTCCAGGAAGGCATGTTCAAGCTGGTGGACCGCGAGAGCGGACGGCTACTCGCCCTCCGCGCCGACATCACGCCCCAGATCGCCCGCATCGTGGCGACTCGACTCCGCGACGAGCCCAAGCCCCTGCGCCTGGCCTACGTGACCAACGTGTTTCGCGACGCCGAGCCCCAGGTGGGCCGGTATCGCGAGTTCTATCAGGCGGGCGTGGAGCTGGTGGGCTTGCCCAATCCCGAGGGCGATGCCGAGATGATCGCGATGACGGTGGAGGGCCTGCGTGCCCTCGGCCTGGCCGACTTCCAGTTGGACGTGGGCCAGACCGACTTCTTCCGGGGCATGCTCGAGGACCTCGGCGCCGCTCCCGAGACCGCCCGCGGCCTTCGCTCCGCGCTCGGCCGGAAGGACGTGTCGGCGCTGGAGCGTCGGGTGGGCTCCCTCGGCGCGCCCGCAGCGGTGGCGGAGGCCCTGCTCGCCCTGCCGACCCTCTACGGTCGGGGCGACGTGCTCGAGCGCGCGGAGCGCCTGGTGAAGAACGCCCGCTCCGAGGCGGCGCTGGCCAATCTGGCCGAGGTGTACCGCCTCCTGCGCCTCTACGGCCTAGCCGACAGCGTGCTCCTGGACCTGGGCGAGGTGCGGGGCTTCGACTACTACTCGGGCGTGCACTTCGAGGCCTACGTGTCCGGACTGGGCGCGCCGCTGGTGGGCGGAGGCCGCTACGATCAGATGCTCGCCCGCTTCGGCTTCGACTGCCCCGCCACCGGCTTCGCCTTCGAGGTGGGGCGCGCCATGCTCGCGCTCGAGTCCCAGGGAGCCCGGCCGGAGCTCGGGGGGCCGGATTTCTACGTGATCGACTTCACCGCGGACAAGACCCAGGCCCTGGCGATCGCCCGGCGCTATCGCGATCTCGGCGCGGCGGTGGCGCGGGACATCATCAGCCGGGGGCTGGAGGCCTCGCTCGCCTACGCTCGGCAGCAGCGGGCACACTGGGTGCTCGTGATCGGCGAGCCGGGCCGCGGCGGCGATGCGGTGCGGGTACTCGATCTGCGCGCGGAGGGGCCGGGAGGAGCGGAGCGCGTGCTGAGCGCGCGCGAGCTGCTCGCCGATCCCGTCCGGCACTTCCCCGGGTTCAAGGAGGTTGGCCATGCCTAACATCGTCGTCGTCGGCGCCCAGTGGGGAGATGAAGCCAAGGGCAAGCTGGTGGACGTGCTCGCCTCGCACGTGGACGCGGTCGTGCGCTATCAGGGGGGCAACAACGCCGGCCACACCGTGATCGTGGGGCGCGAGAAGTTCGTCTTCCAGTCGCTGCCGTCGGGCATTCTTCGCCCGGGCTGCCGCTGCGTGATCGGCTGCGGTGTCGTCGTGGACCCCGCCTCCATGATCGAGGAGATGGAGGCGCTCGTGCAGCGCGGGGTCTCCCTCGACGGGAACCTCTACATCTCCAAGAACGCGCACCTGATCATGCCCTATCACCCGGCGCTCGACCGCGCCTTCGAGTCCAAGGCGGGCAAGCGGCGCATCGGCACCACCGGGAAGGGGGTTGGCCCCGCCTACGCCGACAAGGCCGGGCGTGTCGGCATCCGCATGGCCGATCTCCTGGACCAGAAGCTCTTCCGGGAGAAGCTCGAGTACAACGTCCTCCAGAAGAACCGCATCCTGCGGGAGATCTACGACGCGGAGACCTTCTCCGTCGAGGGCATCCTGGGGCCCTACCTGCGCTTCGCCGGGTGGCTCGCGCCCTACATCACCGATACGGCCCTGCTCCTGTCTCAGTGGATGGACGCGGGCCGCTCGGTGCTGTTCGAGGGGGCCCAGGGCACCATGCTGGACCTGGACCACGGGACCTATCCCTTCATCACCTCGTCCAGCACCACAGCGGGCGGCGCCTGCACCGGCAGCGGTATTCCGCCGACCAAGATCGACGGCTGCCTGGGCATCTCCAAGGCCTACTGCACGCGTGTGGGCGAGGGGCCGTTTCCCACGGAGCTACACTTTGAGACGGCGGACCTGCTGCGCTCCCGCGGCAACGAATACGGCGCGGTGACGGGCCGGCCGCGCCGCACCGGCTGGGCGGACGCGGTGGCGCTCCGGTACGCCGTGCGCATCAACGGCATGGATACGCTCGCCATCACCAAGCTCGACGTCTTGGACGCGTGCGAGACCGTCAAGGTCTGCACCGGCTACCGGTACCAGGGCGATCTCCTCACCGAGTTCCCCGAGGAGGAGCGAATCTGGCACGAGGCCGAGCCGGTCTACGAGGAGCACTCGGGCTGGCAGACCTCCACCCAGGGGCTGCGCGAGTACAGCGAGCTGCCCACGAAGGCGCGGGAATACCTCGAGCGCCTGGCCGAGCTGATCGGCGTGGGCTTCGGCGTGGTCTCCACCGGGCCCGAGCGCGACGAGACCATCCTGATGCCGGATTCGCCGCTGATGCGGTGGTACCCCAGTCTGCGCGGCTCCATTCCACCGCGCTAGGCAGGGCGCCGAGCAGGGCCCTCTGCTTCGTTGGCGCCCTCGGCCGCCCCGTGAGGGGGTAATCCTTACCATCGGCTCTGTGTAACTCCTGCCCGCCCCGGCGGCGAGAAGGGCCGACGGGCGCGTATTTGCTGGGGCTCTCGGTGGCACGTTGGTTGCCCATTGCCAGTGTCATGCGCGTGCTGACCCTCCGGCGTTGGCTCCTCCTCTGGGGGCTCGGCGCCGCCCTCCTCGTCGTGCTCGGCCTGGTCACCTACGCCGCCACCGAGCTCTCGCGCTTCAGCCGCACCGAGGCCCGCCGTGGCACGCTCGTCTACGCCTCGCCCCAGGTGCTGCGTCCCGGCGTACACGTGGGCATGGCGGACCTGGCGGGGCTCTTCTCCCGGCTCGGCTATCAGGAGACGCGAACCCTGCCGGCCGGGCCCGGCCAGTACCGCAAGGGGCCCACCAGCTGGGACATCGTGCTGCGCCCGCCCGGGGGAGTGGTGAGCGAGAACGCGCCGCGCATCCGGCTCGACATCCAGGCCGACCGTGTGCTGCGCATCCGGCAGGGCCAGACCGAGGTGCCGAGCCTGGCGCTGCCGGCCGAGGTGCTCACCAGCGCGGGGGCGGAGCCCGGCGAGGCCTATCGGCCGGTGCGCCTGGCCGAGGTCCCGCGCAATCTCCGCGAGGCCGTGCTCGCCGCGGAGGATGAGCGCTTCTTCGACCACGGCGGGCTGGACGCCCGCGCGGTGTTGCGCGCCTTCTGGGCCAATGTCCGCGCGGGGCGCGTGGTGGAGGGCGGCAGCACCATCACCCAGCAGCTGGTCAAGAACCGGCTCTTGAGCCCCGAGCGCACGATGCTGCGCAAGGTGCAGGAGGCGTGGCTCTCCACCGCGCTCGAGTGGCGGTACTCGAAGGAGCAGATCCTCGAGACCTATCTCAACGAGATCTACCTCGGGCACTGGGGTCCGGGTCCCGTCCGCGGAGTGGGCGCCGCCGCGCGCGTCTATTTCCGCAAGGAGCCGTCCCAGCTCACCCTCGGCGAGTCCGCCACGCTCGCGGGGATGATCCGCGCGCCCAACGCGACCTCGCCCGCCGTCAACATCGAGCGCGCGCGGACGCGCCGCGACACCGTGCTGGCCCGCATGCGCGAGATCGGGCGCATCACGGCGGCCGACCAGGAGCGGGCGCGGCGCGAGCCCGTGCGCGCGCCGGCGGGCCCGCCCGCCGGCCTCGTCGCGCCGTACTTCGTGGACTACGTGCAAGGCGAGATCGCCCGGCGCGGCGACGAGGAGCTGCGCGAGAGCGACAGCGGCGCGGTCATGACGACGCTCGACGTGCCGCTACAGCGCTTCGCCGAGGCGGCGGTGGCTCGGGGGATGGACGAGCTGGAGACCCGCTTCCAGCGCCTGCGCCCCCGCCGCGGCGTCCCCGAGCGCGTGTCCGAGCGCCTGCAGGTGGCGCTCGCGGCGATCGATCCCGCCACCGGCGGCATCCGCGCCCTGGTCGGCGGGCGCGACTACCGCACGAGCCCGTACAACCGGGCGGCCCAGGCCCGGCGGCAGCCCGGCTCCGCATTCAAGCCCTTTGTCTACCTGGCGGCGCTGGCGCCGCGCGAGAACGGACCGGCCTTCACGCTGGCCTCGCGCGTCGACGACGCCCCCATCACCCTCGAGGTGGACGGCAAGTCCTGGACGCCGCGCAACTACTCGGACCTCTACGAGGGGCCGGTGTCCGTGCGCCGCGCGCTCGAGGGGTCGCTCAACGGCGCGACGGTTCGGATCGCGCAGGCGGTTGGCTTGCCCGCCGTCATCGACGCCGCGCGGCGCATGGGGATCGAGAGCGAGCTCAAGCCGGTGCCCGCCCTCGTGCTGGGCGCCTTCGAGGTGACGCCGCTTGAGCTGGCGCGCGCCTACATCCCGCTGGCCACCGGAGGCCTCGCGCGGCCGGTCAGCGCGATCGCCGAAGGCCGCGAGGCGGAGCTGGCGCGCCAGGCGATCTCCCCGGCCGAGGCGTATCTGCTCACCAGCGCCCTTCAGGGCGTGATCGACACCGGCACCGGCGCCGTCGTTCGCTCCCTCGGCTTCAGCGGCCCGGTGGCGGGCAAGACGGGCACCACCAACGAGGCGCGCGACGCCTGGTTCGTCGGCTACACCGCGAACCTGGTTACCCTGGTGTGGGTCGGCTTCGACGACGGCCGGCCCCATGGGCTGAGCGGCGCCGAGGCGGCCGCGCCCATCTGGACCGACTTCATGAAGCGCGCTGCCGCGGCCTATCCGCCCGCCGCCTTCGAGCCGCCCGCGGGCATCGCGACCGCGCGCATCGACGCCACCACCGGCCTTCGCGCCACCGAGTCCTGCCCGGTGGTCGTCACCGAGGTGTTCCTCTCCGGCAGCGAGCCCACCGCCTGCCAGGCGCACGGCGGCGTCGGCGATCAGATCAATCGCTGGTGGGATCGCTTCCGCGGCTGGTTCCGCTGGTAGCCGGGCGGCGATAAGGCCCATCTGCTTCGTTGGCGCCCTCGACTGCCCGCTCAACGTACAGAGAGTACGCCTCGCGGGCAGCCTTCGGGCGCCGCCTCGCATCTGGACCCTTCTCGCCGCCCGGCTTAGTTGCCTCGGGGTAGGCGGGCGGTGGCCCACAGGGCACCGGCCGGGAGCGCCGCGAGGACGACGAACGGCAGGGTGAAGCTGCCCGAGGCGGAGAAGAGCGCGCCCATCAGCGGCGCCCCGACGATCACGGCGAGGGTGCCGACGACGCTCATCGCGCCCAGCAGGGTACCGAGCGCGGCGGGTCGAACCTGGGCGGCGAGCACGAGCATGCCGGGATAGGAGAGCGCGGCCGTCACCCCGACGAGCAGGACGGCGGCGACGGCCACCGCCACCGGGCGCCCCGGGATCGCGAGGAGCAGCACCCCCACCACGCTGCCCGTGAGCGTCCACCGGATCAGCGAGCGCGCGCCCATCACGCCGCGAGCGATGATCATGCCGCCCAGCGGGCGCCCCGCCATCCCGAGGATGGAGGCCTGGGAGCCCAGCATGCCTGCCATCGTGAGGGGGAGATCGAACTCCTCGACGAAGTACACGGCGATCCAGGTGCCCAGCAGCACGATGAGGCTGAACGTCGAGGCGTTGACGAGCCCCAGCCGCCACATCGCCGGATCGCCGATGACCTCGCGCATGGGCGTGCGCGGGCCCTCCGGCGGTGTCGCGCGCGCCGCGGCCAGCCAGATCACGAGGGCGACGGCTGGGGGCAGGGCGCACACCGCGAACGCCATGCGCCAGGACGAGTGTGTCGCCACCCAGGGCAGGAGGAAAATCCCGAGCCCGATGCCGAGCTGCATGGAGCCGCCGAGCAGCCCCTGCGCCAGCGCCCGGCGCGGGCCGCTCCACAGCGCGTTCACGTAGTGGCTCACCGTGATGAAGGATGTGCTCACGCCCACGCCGGAGGCAAGGCGGATGGCGAGCATGGCCAGATAGGTCGGCGCGGCGGCCAGCGCGAGCGTCGAGAGCCCGAGAATCACGATCGACACCACGGTCATCCAACGCGCGCCGAGCCAGTCGGTGAGGTGGCCGGCGGGAAGCGCGAGCAGTCCCGCGCCGACGAACATCGCGGTGGAGAGTAGCCCCGCTTGCGTGGGCGTGATGCCGAGGTCCCGCATGATGAGCGGCAACAGCGGGGCGTGGTTGATCAGGATCAGGGTCTGCGCGGCCGCGGCAAAGCAGGGAACGAAGAGGGAAGGCGCGCCGCGCGCGCCGTGCGGGGCCGGTCCGGTCACAGCGAAGGACTATACTCCGGTTCCGATGCGCGTGGCGCTAAGTCCGCGCCCCGCTTGACCCTCGGAGCCTTGGCGGCTACTCTTGGCGGACTGGGGGAGGGGCCAGAAGGTGAGGTGTCCGCGCTGCCAGACCGAGAACCGGGCCGACGCGCGTTTCTGCGAGGACTGCGGCGCCCGGATGGAATCCTCCTGCCCGTCCTGCGGGCATCCGGTCGGCTCCGGCAAGAAGTTCTGCGGCAACTGCGGCGTCTCCCTCACCGAGCAGGCGGCAGCACGCCCCGCCGCGCGCGCGCCGGAGAGCTACACGCCGAAGCACCTCGCCGAGAAGATCCGCACCGCGCGCGCCGATCTCGTCGGCGAGCGGAAGCAGGTGACGGTGCTCTTCGCCGATCTCAAGGGCTCAATGGAGCTTCTCGCCGATCGCGATCCGGAGGAAGCGCGCCGGCTCCTCGACCCGGTCCTCGAGCGGATGATGGAGGCGGTGCACCGCTACGAGGGCACGGTGAATCAGGTCATGGGCGACGGGATCATGGCGCTCTTCGGCGCGCCGCTCGCCCACGAGGACCACGCCGTCCGCGCCTGCTACACCGCCATCCGCATGCAGGACACGGTGGGCCGCTACGCGGAGGAGCTGCGGCGCAATCAGGGCATCGACGTGCAGATCCGCGTGGGGCTGAACTCCGGCGAGGTCGTCGTGCGCTCCATCGGCAGCGATCTCCACATGGACTACACCGCGGTGGGCCAGACCACGCATCTGGCCGCACGCATGGAGCAGCTCGCCCGCCCGGGCAGTAATCTCATCACCGCCCACACCCTGCGTCTGGCCGAGGGCTTTGTGGAGGTGAAGGCGCTCGGGCCTGTGCCCGTCAAGGGCATGAGCGATCCGGTGGAGATCTACGAGGTCGTGGGGGCGGGGCAGGTGCGCTCGCGCATGCAGGCCTCGGCGGCGCGGGGGCTCTCGCCCTTCGTGGGTCGCGACGCCGAGCTGGATCGGCTGCGCCACGCTCTCGAGCGCGCGCGGGCCGGGCATGGGCAGGTCGTGGCCCTGGTGGGCGAGCCCGGGGTGGGGAAGTCGCGCCTGTTCTGGGAATTCACGCGCTCGCACCGGACCCAGGGGTGGCTCATGGGCGAGGCGGCGGCCGTGTCCTACAGCAAGCTCACACCCTACTTCCCGGTGGTGGAGTTTCTCCGGCGCTACTTCCAGATCGACGAGCGCGACGACGCACGGCGCATCCGCGAGAAGGTGACGGGCAAGCTGCTCACCCTGGACGAGGCGCTGCGGCCCACGCTGCCCGCCTTCCTCACACTCCTGGACGTGCCCGCCGACGATCCGGGGTGGCCGGGGCCGGACTCGCCCCAGCGGCGCCAGCGCATCCTCGACGCCCTCAAGCGCCTGCTCCTGCGCGAGAGCCAGGTGCAGCCGCTGCTGCTCGTCTTCGAGGATCTCCACTGGATCGACTCGGAGACGCAGGCCTTCCTGGACAGCCTGGTGGAGAGCCTGCCCACCGCGCAGATCCTACTTCTCGTGGGCTATCGCCCCGAGTACCAGCACGGGTGGGCGAGCCGCAGCCACTACACCCAGCTCCGCCTCGACCCGCTGCCGCCGGCCACCGCCGACGAGCTCCTGCGCGGCATTCTCGGCGAGCACGAGAGCCTCGAGCCCGTGAAGGGCCTCCTGGTGGCCCGCACCGAGGGCAATCCGTTCTTCCTCGAGGAATGCGTGCGCACCCTCATCGAAACGCAGGGACTGGTCGGCGAGCGCGGCAGCTATCGTCTCGCCAAGCCGCTGACCACCATTCAGGTGCCCGCCACCGTGCAGGCGGTCATCGCCTCGCGTATCGACCGGCTGGACACGGACGACAAGCGTCTGCTCCAGGCCGCCGCCGTCATCGGCAAGGACGTGGCCTTCACCGTTCTGACCGCCGTCGGCGAGATGCCCGAGGAGGAGCTGCGGCACCGCCTCATCCGGCTGCAGCAGGCCGAGTTCCTGTTCGAGACGGGGCTCTTCCCCGATCTCCAGTACACATTCACCCACGCCCTCACCCACGGCGTGGCCTACGGGAGCCTCCTCCAGGAGCGGCGGCGCACGCTGCACGGGCGCATCCTCGAGACGCTCGAGCGCCAGCCCGACCGGCGCGCCGAGCAGATCGAGCTGCTCGCCGATCACGCCTTCCGCGGCGAGGTCTGGCCCAAGGCGGTGACGTACCTGCGGCAGGCGGGCGCCAAGGCGGCGGGGCGCTCGGCCAACCGCGAGGCGGTGGCGCTGCTCGAGCAGGCCCTGACGGCCCTGGGGAACCTGCCCGAGAGCCGCGAGGCCAGCGAGACGGCCATCGACACGCGGCTCGAGATGCGCCCGCCGCTGCTGCAGCTGGGCGAGCTCCAGAAGGCGCTGGCGCTCTCGCAGCAGGCCGAGAACATGGCGAAGCTCATCAACGACGAGCCGCGCCTGGCGCGCGTCTACACCTATCTCGTCAACTACCACTACCTCAAGGGCGAGCCCGACGCCGCCATCGCGTACGGCGAGCGCTGCCTGGCCATCGGCGAGGCGGGGCAGGACGTGGCGCTGCAGGCCCTCGCGCGCGGCTACATGGGCTACTCGTATCACGCGCAGGGGCGCTACCGCGAAGCCGAGTCCGTGCTGATGCAGAACGTGGAGCGGCTCGAGGAGGTGCGCGGCAAGGACGGCGGTGCGCAGACCATTGTGTCCTACGCCTCCTCCACCGGCTGGCTCGCCTTCGCGCTCGCCGAGCTCGGCGAGTTCGACCTGGCCGCCTCCTACGCCGAGATCGGTCAGCGCGCGGCGGAAGCCGATCGCCAACCCTTTGCCCAGGCCATCGCCTGGACACTGGCCGGGCTCGTCGCCCTGCGCCGCGGCCACATGGAGAAGGCCCTGCACCTGCTCGAGCGCAGCCTGGAAGCGTGCCACGACAAGCAGCTCACCGTGTGGCGGCCCATCCCGTCCTCGCTGCTCGGGCTGACGCGCGCGCGCGTGGGCCGGCCCGAGGACGGCCTCCCGCTCCTGGAAGACGGCGTGCGCCTCACCGAGGAGCTGGGCGTGAAGGCCTATCTGGCCAGCTGGACGGTGAACCTCGCCGGCGGCCTCCTCGCCGCCGGGCAGCCCGAGCGCGCCCAGGAGGTGGCCCAGCGCGCGCTCGATCTGGCTCTCGCCCACAAGGAGCGCGGGCATCAGGCCTACGCGCTCCGCCTCCTCGGCGAGCTCGCCGCCCGCGCGGAGGCGCGCGACCTCGGCCGCGCCGAGAAGAACCTCACCCAGGCCCAGGCACTCGCCGAGGAGCTCGGCATGCGCCCGCTCCTGGGGCGCATTCTCCTGTCGCTGGGCGAGGTGTTTCGCCTCGGCGGCGACCACGGCAAGGCCGAGGCGCACATCTTCCGCGCCATCAACCTCTTCCGTGAGATGGACATGCGCCACTGGCTGGAAGAGGCCGCCACCGAGCTCAAGGCGCTGGGGCATCTGCTGGTCATCGCGCACTACAACCTGGGCCTCTTCGACTACCTCAAGAGCCGCTTCGCCGAGGATCAGGACGTGACGGTAGTGCTCGACCGCCGCAAGGGCGAGCGCCGACGCGCCCGCGGCGCGACCGCCTCCGAGCGTCGCGGCACCGAGCGGCGGCGCTCCGTCGCCCTCACCGACGGCGCGCTGCGTCTGCAGGGCATCGTGGTCATTCCCCACGACGATCGCGGCGCGCCGCCGGCCGCCGCCAGCAAGGGCAAGCGCCGGGACTGAGCCATGGTGCCCATCGTCTCGCGCGCGCTCATTCTCCTAGCCGTCTGCGTCTGCCTCCTCGCCCTCGCCCTCCTGCTCCACTGGGTGCGTCCCGCGCCCGCCGGCGCCCGCCCCGGATTCAGCCTGATCCTCGTGGTCGCCGCGCTGGTGCTGGGGCTGTTCGCGCTGCTGATGGTGCTCCTCGCCGGGCCCTAGGGCCGTGGCGGGCCGGTGCCGATCTCGGGTAGGCGCGGCACGAACGCCCAGCGCGGCTGCAGGCGCGAGGCGAAGAAGAAGAAGCGCTGGCGCAGGCGCGCCCACAGCGACGGGTGCCAGTGGCCGGCGAGCGAGATGACCAGGGCGCGGAAGACAAGCAGGTCGGGCTGGAAGAACAGGTCGCGGAAGCCCCGCGTGTAGAAGCCCAGCACGAAGCGCCGGAACGCCCGGTAGCGCCGGTGCTGCCGCCGGTCGAAGGCGGCGAAAGCGCGCGCCGAGAAGTCGCCGCGGGCCAGCGCGCGGTCGAGGGCGCGCCCCGCCTCCACCCCGGACTCGAGCGCGATGGCCACGCCCGTCGAGAACACCGGGTCCAGGAACGAGCCGGCGTCGCCTACCAGCAGCCAGCGATCGCCCGCATAAGCGCGCGCGCTAAATGAAAAATCCTTCTCCACGCGCACCGGCCACTCGCGGCGGGCGGGCACCATGAGCTTGGCCACCGAGGGCGTGTCGGCGATGCAGTGGTCGAGGAGTGCCTCGGGCGAGGTGCGCGGCAGGGCGTCGTAAGCGGCCCGCGGCAGCACGACGCCCACGCTCGTCAGCTCGTCCGAAATTGGGATGAGCCAGAACCAGCCGAGGTCGTGGCGGGCGACCACGCGGATGTCGCCGGCACGGCGGCCCTCGCGGCGCGGCACGCCGGAGTAGTGGGCGAAGACGGCGATGTTGTCCAGCCCCGGCTCGGGCACGCGCAGGTCGAGCTTGCGGGCCAGGACGCCCACGCGGCCCGAGGCGTCCACCACCGCGGCGGCGCGAATGGCGAAGGGGCGGTCCTCGGCGTCTCGCGCCGTGACGGTGGCGCCGGTCGCGTCGAAGGCGACGTCGAGCACGCGGTGCCCCTCGCGCACATCGGCGCCGGCGGCGGCGGCGTGGCGGAGCAGGAGCGCGTCGAACTCCGCCCGCGGTACCTGCCAGGTCTGGGGCATGCGGACCTCCGGCGAGGCGGCGAAGTCGGCGAAGCGCTCGATCGATCCGTCGGCGCTCATGAACGTGGCGCCCCACTTCACGGGGAATCCCTGGGCGCGCACGAGGTCGCCGGCGCCGATCTCCTCCAGCGGCTGGTTCACCGTGGCCAGCAGCGACTCGCCCACGTGGAAGCGGGGGAAGCGCTCGCGCTCGAGAATCACGACGCGCCGTCCGGCGCGGGCCAGCCGGGCGGCGGTGGTAGCCCCGGCGGGACCGCCGCCGATGACGACGATGTCGAAGGTGCTGGTCGCGTCGGCCATGGCCTTCAGTATAGGCCTGGAGGCGAGCGCTGGTATTCCCTTCGAAGACCCGAAGGGCGTACGTGCGCCCGCTGGAGCCCCGTGCTAGCCTCCCGGACGTGCCCACCGTGATGGAGCGACGCACCTTCCTGGCATCGATCTCAGGTGGTCTCCTCGCCATGCCCGTTGCCGTCCAGGCGCAGCAAGCGGCGAAGGCCGCACAGATCGGTTACATCGGGACCGAATCCCCGACGAACCCTCCTGAGATCGGCCGCCTCTGGGCGGCCTTTCTTCAAGGATTCCGGGAGCAGGGCTACGTCGCGGAGAGAAATCTCGCCATTGAGCGGCGATACCTGGACGGGAAGAATGAGCGGGCCGCCATCTTCGTCACCGAGTTCCTCCAGATGAAGGTCGACGTCATCGTGACACCGAGTACGCAAATCGCTCGCACTGCCAAGGAACGGACCAGCACGGTCCCGATCGTCTTCATCGGGATCGGCGATCCGGTGCGCGACGGTCTCGTCGCCAGCCTGGTCCGGCCAGGCGGGAACGTCACCGGAATAGCCGGTCAATATCCTGACCTGCAAGCGAAGGCGCTGCAGATCATGCGTGAGGCCGTTCCGAGGCTGTCTCGCCTTGCCGTGATCTGGAATCCGGCAAATCCGGCGTCAGCAGCGGGTTGGAAGGAGATGGAGGCCATTGCCAAGGCGGCGGGTGTGGCACTGGTCTCGGTAGAGATCCAAGGTCCGGCGGATCTCGAGCCCGCCCTGGTGGCGATGTCACGTGAGCGACCCGACGCGCTGCATGTTCACATCGCCGTACTCCCTTATCGGACACGCATCGTGGAGCACGCCTCGGTGCACCGGCTGCCCATCATGGCATTGAACCGGATCTGGGCGCCGCCGGGCGCTCTCATGACCTACGGGCCCGACTACGCCGACATGTACCGCCGGGCCACCTTCCATATCGGCAAGATTCTGAAAGGCGTGAAACCCGCCGACCTACCCGTCGAGCAGCCGACGAAGTTCGAGCTGGTCATCAATCTCAAGGCCGCGAAGGCGAGTGGACTGACCGTTCCGCCGTCACTCCTGCAGCGGGCGGATCTGGTGATCGAGTGATGGATCGGCGGGCGTTTATCGGTAGCCTGTCGGGCGGCTTCCTCGCCGCGCCGCTCGCGGCCAGAGCGCAGTCGGCGCGCAGGCCGCTACGGATCGCGTATGTCGGGAGAACGCCGCCCCCGTCCGGGTCCCCGGTATGGGGGGCATTCGTCCAAGGCTTGCGTCAGCTTGGCTGGGTCGAGGGTCAGAACATCATCATCGAGCAGCGATTCACGGGCGGGCGACCAGAGCGCTTCCCTGAACTGATCGCGGAAGTGCTTCGGATCCCCGTGGACGTGATCCTGGTCGCCGACTCGCAAGCGGCCTGGGCGGCCAAACGAGCGACCAACACCACACCCATTGTCGTGATCGTCGCCGATGCGGTGGGCCAGGGCCTCGTGTCCAACCTGGCGCGCCCGGGCGGGAACGTGACGGGCCTCAGCAACCAGCTGGAAGACAGCGTGGGGAAGCGGCTTCAAGTGCTCCGTGAGGTCATCCCGTCCCTGAGCCGCGTGGCGGTGGTGTTCAATCCGAACAACCCCGCATCACATACGAGGGTGGACGAAGTCCTGGGAGCTCAGGTGGGTATCAAGATCATTCCGGTGCCGTTCCGCGCACCTGCCGAGCTCGAGTCGGCCTTCGCGACAATCACGCGTGAACGTGCCGAGGCCCTCATCCTGCAGATCGCATCGCCGATCCAGGACCACTATCCGCGATTCATCGAGTTCGCGCAGACGCAGCGGATACCCACCGCCGGTCAGAGCCGGCAATTCGTCCAGGTCGGGGGCCTCCTCTATTTTGGAGTCGATTCCGCCGACCTTTTCGGGCGAGCCGCCACCTACGTGGACCGCATCTTGAACGGCGCCAGGCCCGCCGACCTGCCAGTCGAGCAACCCACGAAGTTCGAGCTGATGATCAACCTCAAGACCGCCAAGGCCCTCGGCCTGACGATCCCGCCGTCCCTCCTGCAGCGGGCGGACCAGGTGATCGAGTGACTCATGGCTGAGGAGACTCAGATGGTCGATCTGACTGGCCAGGTGGCCCTCGTGACCGGGGGCGGCCAGGGGCTCGGTCGCGCGTTTGCGATTGCTCTTGGCAAGGCGGGAGCACACGTGGCCGTGACGGCACGCACAGCGACTTCCTTGGCGGAGACCGTGGGAACGGTAGAACGCGCAGGCGGGCGCGCGCTGGCGGTTCCCGGTGATGTGACCGCCCGGGAAGCCGTCGCCCACGTGGTGACCCTGGGATGTGCGAGCGTTTCGCGCCGAAAAGCCGCTTCCTCGGCGGTCTGGCGCGCAGGAATGAGGTTCAACGCATGCGGCTTCGCGCGTGGCTCTATGCTTGGGCGATGTATCACTTCGAGGGCGCCATGATCTACGGTGCGGCCTGGTTCCTCCGGCCTAGGCATCTGGCGGTGATCCTGGTCGTCCTTCTTCTTGCTCTGCTGGGCCCTCGCGCGTGTGTCAGTGCCCTGGGGTTGCTCCCCGTGCACCGTGGGGCGGGGTAGTAGGCCGCGGCGCGTAGGTAGCCTACTTCACCGACTGGGCACGGGACTGTTCCGTGGCGGGCCCATCCAGGCGCGGCAGAGGGACAGTACTTGCTAAGGCCATGGTTGCGGTTGCCTGACGGCTACTGACGCCGGGGTATCTACCCTCTGGCCATTGGCGCCATTAGCCAGAGTTCGGCCGTCTGAACGGGCGGGCTTGTGCTAGCGTAGGGCCCCCCAGGGCCCCGCAATATCGCCCAGGAGGGCTGGACCCCGCGATGGACCCAGTCAGGGACATGGTTTCCAGGTAGTTCCCGCTCGGCTCGGCGCGCTCCGTCGGCACGCCGAGGAGGTCTGGGATATGGAGCGCGCAAAGTCGGTTGCGCTTCCCGGGGCCAACCCGGGATCCCCGTTCCGTACCGACGCCCAGAGGGATGCCTGGATCGGCCAGGCGATCAAGACGCGGTACAAGGTGTCGCGGCGGCTTGCCGCAGGGCCATCGGGGAATCTGTACACCGCGCAGGACGGGGAGACGGGAGCGGCGGTGACCATCAAGCTCCTGCCCATCGGCATCGAGCTTGATGACAATCAGGTCCGCCGCCTCCGGGACGAGCTGTCGGTCACGCACGCCGTCGCTCGGATCCGACCCAACGTGGCCATCGTGCATGACTGCGACCGCACGGCGAGCGGCCGCGCCTTCCTGGTGCTGGAGCCCCTCGCCGGGCAGAGCCTGGCTGATGTGATCGACCAGGGGGGGGCGCTGCGCGTGGAGCGCGCGCTGCACCTGGCCTTCGAGATCGCCGACGGCCTCCAAGCCGCCCACAATCTCGCGCTTGTCCACGGCGCGCTTGACGCCGAGGATGTGCTGGTCGGCGCGGAGGACACGGTCAAGCTCATGGGATTCGAGGTCGCGCGCCTTGGAGGAGCGGATCTCGAGGCTCGACCGCGAGATCCCGCGTCTCGGGTCGGCATCCAGGGCGCCCAGACGGCGGAGCCTCCTGGAGGGCTGACCGAGCAGGCGGACATCCAGGCCCTGGGCCGGCTCCTCATGCAGATGCTCACCGGCGCGGTGCAGCCCCGGAGCGAAGGCTCCAGCGCGCGCGCCGAGCGGCAGCTCGGTCCCGAGGTGCCCGCGGCAGTCAGAGAGCTCGTGATGCAGGCCCTCGCCCAGTCGCCGGAGCCACGAGCACCCGACATGGGTTCCGTGGCCAGTGCGCTGTGGGTGGAGCTCTATCGGGTGGCGGAGCGGCCAATCCCCACGGTCCCTGACACAGCGTCCGCCGTGCAGCCGCGGGCGCGGCGGCGGCGGGCGCCGTGGCGGACGGTGGGCATAGGCGCCATGGTCGCGCTGGTCGTGGGGGTGATCGCGCTCGGCGCCTGGGTCTCTTGGTACCCTGCGACGGCCCCGCCGCAGGTGCCGTCCGCGATTCAAGCCGGTCCGGCTCGCCGGACCCCGCCAACCCGGGCGCCGAGAGCCCCCGCGCCGGCGCCAGTCGGTCGATCGGCGGAAGTCGTCGCGAGGCCGCCGATCACACCGCCGCCTCCTCGCAGCGAACCGATTCCTCAGAATGAACCGGCCCTCGAGAGCCCGCCGCGCGTGACGCCGGAGGGGATTTCGGTGACGCCCCGGGCCACACCGCCCGACCCGGCACTACCGGCGATCCCGCCACCCTCGATGCCGGGAAGCGCTCAGGGCACGCCTCTCGTCCGGGTCACGCCCGGGCCGGCGCCCGCGACGGTCACGCCCCCGACAGCGTTAGCGACGGTCGCGCCCCCGCCGCCTGCGCGCGCAACGGTCACGCCCCCGCCGCCGGCGCCCGCGACGGTCACGCCCCCGCCGCCGGCGCCCGCGACGGTCACGCCCCCACCGCCGGCGCCCGCGACGGTCACGCCCCCACCGCCGGCGCCCGCGACGGTCACGCCCCCACCGCCGGCGCCCGCGACGGTCACGCCCCCGCCGCCTGCGCCCGCGGAGCGCGTGGAGGCAACGTCCGGTGTCCCAGTCAGGCCTGCGCCGGAGAGCGGTGCCTCACGTCAAGAGCCCCGTCGGGAGCCGGATCCCTCCGCGATCATCGACTGGCTCCTGAAGGCGTCTCCACGCCAACAGCGCTGATCCCTACGTGAGCCTGCTCGATCTGCAACGCGCCCTCCGCCAACTCCGCTGCTCCGGCACGACCCAGGACAATTCAACCTCGAACAGGGTCCTCTTGCCGGAGAAGCTCTCGCGTGATGCCGGTCCACTCTGGCTCGGCCCTTGATGTGCTTGGCTTGATCCGGCTGCGCTTACGGTCGCCTTTGGGCGCCTTGTGCACGCCCTCAAGCTTTCGAACCTCACGTTTCACGACCTCCGACACGACACGGCGAGCACGTTGACGATGGCCGGCGTCGCACAGAGGACCGTGATGGCGCTCCTCGGCCATCGCGACCCAAGGATGACTCTCCGGTATCAGCACCTCTCGCCGGAGCACCTCAGAGACGCCGTGCGCGCCCTCGACCAGCGCCCTACAGCCGCGCCGGCGGAAGCCGTCTGCCAAGCGTGAAGCCGTCTCCGTCAGCGGTGCTCAAGTGACCACGGCCTTCGAGGGCGCCTGCCGAGCGGCGAAGGTGACGGCCTTCCGCTTCCACGACCTTCGACCCACGGCGGCGAGCTGGCTGGTGATGCGCGGGCGCAGCCTCAAGGAGGTTCAGGAGCTGCTCGGGCACCGGACGTTCACCATGACCCTCCGATACGCCCACCTGAGCCCCGACCGGCTGCGCGATGCCGTCGCGAGCCTGGACGGGTTCAGCGCGAAGTCAGCACAAAGTGATACGATCGAGCCCGCGCGTGCCGTAAGTCCTTGACGAGCCGTTAGCTCAGTTGGTAGAGCACCTGACTTTTAATCAGGGGGTCGGTGGTTCGATCCCACCACGGCTCACCACTTCTCGCCGATGACCACTAGAACTGAGGCCGACCCCCTTCGTGCGGTTTCGCCGAAGGACTTCGTGCAGGCACGGAGCGCGCTCGCAGCGAAGCTGGAGAAGCAGGGGAAGGTCGCCGAGGCGCGGCAGGTCCGGCGGCTCCGTCGCCCCAGCCCGGTTGTCTGGGCGCTCAACAACGTGGGGAACGCGCGCGGGGCCGTCGACGAGCTGGCCGAGGCGGTGGGCCAGCTCCGACGCGCCCAGCTGGGGCAGGGCGATCTGCAGCCGGCCATGCAGCGCTACCGTGCCGCGATCGGGCCTATCGTTCGCGGCGCGGCGGGAAAGCTGCGCGACGCCGGCGTGCGCATGTCCCCAGCGCTCGAGCGCCGACTCCACGACACGCTTCTGGCCGCCGCCGCGGATCGGCGCCTCCGCGCCGACCTGGTGGCCGGCCGGCTGATGGAGGAGCGCGCGGCGGCCGGCTTCGACGTGCTGACTCAGGGCCCGATGCCGGCGGCGTTCCGTCGCGCCCCGGCGTCGAAGGCCAGTGGGCCGGCCGTCAGGGAGCCGTCGAAGGCCGAGCGGCGTCGTCGGCTCCAGGCGGAGCGTACAGCGCTGAAGACGGCGCAGCAGGCCGAGCGGCGGGCGCGGCGCGAGGCGAAAGCGCTCGACGCGACCGCGAAGCGCAAAGAGCGGGCGGCCGAGGCCGCGGAGGCGAAGGTCGAAGCCATGCGCGCCACACTGCTGGAAGCGGAGCGGCGGGCCGCCGGCTTGAGGAGCGCGGCCGCCGAGGCGCGCGATGCGCACCGCGATGCGCTCGGACGCACGCGCGCGTCCGGAGCGGGGGAGCGCGCGGGCGCCTAGCTCTCGAAGTACGAGGTCAAGCCTTGGCGCCCACCGTCTTCCGGATGCTCCCGAAGTGCTCGTCCGTGTGGAGGATGAGCCCGTTCACGATGAGCTGCTCGGCGGTCATGGGCGGCGCGTCCACGAGCACGGTACCGCTCCGGTCGAGCTGATCGTCGCTGAGCCCGCGCACCACCGCGGCGGCCGTCGCCGCGCCCTTCCGGAGGAGATCCGTCGTCTCCGCTTTGGTGCAGTCGGCGAAGTCGCGGGCGTGCTGGGCGTTCATCTCGTCCAGCATCGCCATCGTGAACGCGCCGTGCGCCTGTCCGGTCACCACCGCCACGATCATCTCCGAGATGGGCTCATAGGCGCCGGCCAGGTGATGCGCGGTGACGCCCACGGGCCACTTCTCCGCCGCCGTCACCTTCTGCCAGTCCGCCTCCGTGAGCCGGTCCAGGGTGGCCATCGCCTCCTCGGCCTTGGCCTCGAACTGCTGCGCGAGCGCTGCGCTCCTCGATCCCATACGACGCCTCCTTGCTGTTTGTGTTGGAATGGGCGGGTTCGCCAGGTAGTCGAACGGCGCGGCCGCCGTTCGACATGGAGGTGGGACCGCATGCAACACGAGGCGACGGTCAGGGCGGGACGACGCGAGTGGATCGGACTCGCGGTGCTGGTCCTGCCCTGCCTGCTCGTGGCCATGGATCTGACCGTGCTGAACCTGGCGGTGCCGCATCTAAGCGCGGCGCTGGCCCCCAGCAGCTCGCAGCTCCTGTGGATCGTGGATATCTACGGATTCCTGATCGCAGGGTCACTGATCAGCATGGGGACGCTGGGGGACCGGATCGGCCGGCGGCGGCTGCTCCTGCTGGGGGCGAGCGCCTTCGGTGTGGCCTCGGTGCTCGCGGCGTTCTCAACGACCCCCGCGATGCTGATCGCCGCGCGCGCGGTGCTGGGCGTCGCCGGCGCCACCCTGATGCCGTCGACACTCTCCTTGATCCGCAACATGTTCCACGATCCGCGGCAGCGCACGGTGGCCATCGGCATCTGGACGACCAGCTTCTCGATCGGCGGCATCCTCGGGCCTCTGCTGGGCGGGCTGCTGTTGCAGTACTTCTGGTGGGGCTCGGTGTTCCTGCTTGCCGTGCCCGCGATGGCGCTGCTGCTCGTGCTGGGTCCGGTGCTCCTCCCCGAGTTTCGGTTGCCCGAGGGCGGCCGCTTCGATCTGCCGAGCGCGGCGCTGTCGCTCAGCGCAGTGCTGGCGGTGATCTTCGGCATCAAGCGTATCGCCGAGCACGGCCCGTCTGGGGCCGCCGCCCTCGCCATCGCGATCGGGATTGTGCTGGGCACGGTGTTCGTGCGCCGGCAGCGCCGGCTCGCCGATCCGCTGATCGATCTCGGGCTCTTCCGGGCGCCGGCCTTCAGCGCGTCGCTCGTGATCAACACGCTCGCCTTCCTCGTCATGTACGGGGTCTTCCTCTTCATCCCCCAGTACCTTCAGTTGGTGCTGGGCTTCACGCCGCTGCGCGCGGGACTCTGGACGATCCCGTCTTCCGGCGCGTTCATCATCGGCTCGCTATTGACGCCGGTGGCGGTGCGCTGGGCGCGGCCCTCCCTCGTCGTCACGGGCGGCCTGCTCCTCTCCGCCGCCGGCTTCCTGCTCATCACCAGGGTCGACGGACCCTCCGGCTTCGAGGCGGTGATCGGCGGCTCCATTGTCCTGCTGCTGGGGCTCGCGCCCGTCTACATCCTCGCCACCGACATGATCGTGGCCAGCGCCCCGCCGGAGCGCGCGGGCGCGGCCGGCGCGATGTCGGAGACCAGCGCGGAGCTGGGCGGCGCGCTGGGGATCGCCATACTCGGTAGCGTCGGCACCGCCGTGTACCGCGGCCAAATGGCCGCCGCCGTGCCCGCCGGCGTGCCCGCGGACGGGACGGAGGCGGCGCAGGCCACGCTGGGCGGCGCGCTCGCGGTGGCGGAGCGGCTGTCCGGCGCGGCGGGCGCCGAGCTGCTCGCCCGGGCGCGCGACGCCTTCGTGCAGGGCGTGGAGTCAGTCGCCGCCGTCAGCGCCGCGGTGCTCGTGGTGACGGCGATCGGCGCGGTGATCGTGCTGCGGAGCGGCGACTACTGAGGCTTCTTGGCCCTTCGGGTTATCTCGTCGCGCAGCGTCTGCTCTCTCGCCACCTCCGCGGGAGGCATGCTCTCCGCGGGGAAGTCCTCCGCCTCGAACACCCGGCGTAGCTCGACCTCTTCGCCGTCCGCGAAGGGAATGCGCGAGACCCAGGCCAGCGCCTCCGCCCTCGACGGCACCTGGAGGAGCCAGAAGCCGGCCACCAGTTCGCTGGTGTGGGGAAGGGTCCCTCGGTCACGGTGCGCTGGCGCCCGGAGAACTTGACCCGCGCCCCGGCCGAGCTCGGGTGAAGGCCCTCGCCGGCGAGCATCACGCCTGCCGCCACCATCTCCTCGTTGAATCGTCCCATGGCGGCGATCAGCTCCGCCGAGGGGAACTGGCCCGCCTCCGACTCCTTGCTCGCCTTCACCAGGATCATGAATCGCATAGGTGACTCCTTTCTATCAGATAGTCGAACGCGGAGGCGCCGGATCGACGGGGCAGGGGCTGTCGAAAACGGGTCCGACCGTTCGACCAGAGAGTGCTAACGTGGTCGAAACAGGAGGCTCGATGCGCCTTTTCTACGGCTGGGTCATCGTGGGCGTGGGCATGGTCATCACCTGCATCGGCATGGGCGCGATGCTCTCGCTCAACATCTTCTTGCAACCCATCGCCGAGGCCATGGGGTGGTCGCGAACCGGCATTTCCACTGCCGCGCTTCTGAACTTCCTCGCCATGGGGGTGGGCTCGTTCGCGTGGGGGACGCTGTCCGATCGCTTCGGCACGCGCGCCGTCGTCCTCAGCGGCGGCGTCCTCCTCGGTCTGGGCCTGGTGACGGCCAGCCAGGCGGCCACGCTGTGGCAGTTCCAGCTGGTGTTCGGTGTCGTGGTCGGGGTGGCCGCGGGCAGCTTCTACACGCCCCTGATCTCGAGCACCACGAAGTGGTTCACCGCGAACCGGAGCCTGGCCGTCGCGCTGGTCTCCGCCGGCATGAGCCTGGGCGCCACCACGGTGGGCCCGCTGGCGCGCTGGATCATCACCAACTACGACTGGCGCATCGCCATGCTCGCCGTGGGCAATCTCGCCTGGCTCATCATCATTCCGGCGGCCCTGTTCGTGCGCGAGCCCCGGACGCCGCCACCCGACGCGACGCCGGCCGAGGGAGTAGCGCGCGGCCCCGAGCTCACGATCGGGCAGGCCTTGCGAACGCCGCAGTTCGCCGCCATTGCGTTCACCCACTTCGCCTGCTGCGCCGCGCATTCGGGCCCCATCTTCCACATGGTGGCGAACGCCATGGACCACGGGGTCGCCGCCATGGCCGCCGCCACCGTGATCGGTGTCGCGGGCATCGGTTCGCTCGGCGGCCGGATCATCTGCGGGCTCATGGCCGATCGCATCGGCGCCAAGCGCATGCTCCTGGTGGGGCTGACGCTCCAGGCCGTATCGATCGCCCTCTACCTGGTGACGCGCGAGCTCGTGGGCTTCTACGCGCTGGCCCTCATGTTCGGCTTCTCCTACGGCGGCGTGATGCCGCTCTACGCCATCGTGGTGCGCGAGTACTTCGGCGCGCGGATCATGGGCGCCACGTTCGGCGCGGTCGGCTTCGTCGCCACGCTCGGCATGGCGATGGGTCCGCTGACGGGTGGCTGGCTCTTCGATTCCTTCGGCAGCTACTTCTGGCTCTACGCGGGATCGGCCGCGATCGGACTGGGGGCGGTGGCCATCGCGGCGACGTTCCGTCCGCCGCGTGCGCTGCGGCCCCTGGGGCTGGCGCTGCCGACCCCCAGCGCGGGAGGCTGAGATGCGCTACATGCTGCTCATTTACAAGGACGAGCAGTGGTGGGACGGCCTATCCGCCACGGAGCAGACCGCGCTCGTGCAGCGGGCCATCGACTACAGCGAGCCGTTGCGTCCGAGCGGCTTCTACCGCGGCGGCGAGCGCCTGCAGGCCACGACCACCGCCACAACGGTGCGGCTCCAGGATGGGAAGCCGCTGATCACCGACGGCCCCTTCGCCGAGACCAAGGAGCAGCTGGCCGGCTACACCATCCTGGATGCCAAGAACCTCGACGAGGCACTGGACTTCGTGCGCCGCCACCCGCTGCTGCACGGCGGGCTGGCGATCGAGATCCGTCCCCTTCGGGAGTGGCCCGCCGAACCCTAGCGTCCCACCGTCGCCTTGATGCTCCCGAGGTGTTCCTGGATGTGGTTGATCAGGATGCCCTCGATGATCTGCTGCACCGACATGGCGGGCATGCCCGTGAGCAGCGTCCCCGTCCGGTCGAGATCCGCGTCGGCCAGTCCCCGCACCGTCTCCGACGCGCTCGCCACGCCCTTCTTCTGCAGCGACAGCGTCTCGGCCTTGGTGCAGCCCGCGAACTCCTTGGCGTGCTTCGCGTTACCCTCGTTCAGCATGTCCATGGTGAACGGCGGCAGGGTTTGCCCGCTCGCGATGGCCTTCAACATCCCGGCGATCGGCTCGTGCGAACCGGCCACGTGATGCGCCGTCACGCCCACGGACCACTTCTCCGCGGTGGTGACCTTCTTCCAGTCGGCCTCCGACAGCGCTTCGATGGTGTCGGTGAGCTCGTCGGCCTTGGCCTCGAATTGTTTCGCCAGCATGTCGGCGCGGGCACCCATGGTCGCCTCCTCTGTAGTGGGGGATTGTCGCGGCGCGCGGATGAGCCCGCGCGAGCCCACCGTAGCACCCGTGCCGGGGCCTCGCAATGACTCACGAGGTAATGGCCCTGCGCTTGCTCTTTGCGGTAGCCTGGGCGGGTGGAGACCGCACTGCTCGAAGAGGTCTTCCGGACCGAGCACGGCCGGATCCTGGCGACGCTGATCCGCCTGCTCGGCGATTTCGACACCGCCGAGGAGGCGCTCCAGGAGGCGCTCGCGGCCGCCATCGAGCAGTGGCCCGCAGCGGGCACCCCGGCGAATCCCGCCAGCTGGCTCATCTCGACCGCGCGCCACAAGGCCATCGATCGCATCCGCCGTCAGGCGTTCCTCGCCCGCAAGCAGGACGAGATCGCCCGGCACATCGAGCAGACGGCACCGCCCCTGACGGATGACGAGACGCCCATGTCCGAGGACCGCCTCCGCCTGATCTTCACGTGCTGCCATCCGGCCCTCGCGAGCGAGGCTCAGGTGGCTCTGACGCTGCGGACGCTCGGCGGCCTGTCCACCGAGGAGATCGCGCACGGCTTCCTTGTGCCCACCCCCACCATGGCCCAGCGTCTCGTGCGCGCCAAGGCCAAGATTCGCGACGCGCGCATCCCCTACGAGGTGCCCTCCGCCGACGCCCTCGCCGAGCGGCTCCAGGCGGTGATGGCGGTCGTGTACCTCATCTTCAACGAGGGGTACTCAGCCAGCTTCGGGACCCGGCTCGTCCGCAACGAGCTCTGCGAGCAGGCGATACGGCTCGGGCGTATGCTGGTCGAGCTGCTGCCCGCCCACGCCGAGCCCCGCGGCCTGCTCGCCCTGCTGCTCCTGCACGACGCGCGGCGTGCCACCCGCCTGGACGCCGCGGGCGACCTCGTCCCCCTGGAGGAGCAGGATCGATCGCGCTGGGATCGTGCGCAGATCGCGGAAGGCGCGAACCTCGTGGAGGCCGTGCTGCGCGACGGACCACGGCCACCGGGCGCGTACGCCCTGCAGGCGGCGATCGCGGCGGTGCACGCGCAGGCGCCGAGCGCCGCCGCCACCGACTGGCGTGAGATCGCCGCCCTCTACGGGCTGCTCGCGGTCGTGCATCCCTCGCCGGTGGTCGAGCTCAACCGCGCGGTCGCCGTGGCGATGGCCGACGCACCGGAGCGCGGCCTCGCGCTCGTGGACGGCCTCGAGTCCCGCGGCGCCCTCGCCGGGTACCACCTTTTGCCGACCACGCGGGCCGAGCTCCTGCGCCGCATGGGGCGCCATGCGGAAGCCGCCGAGTCGTACCGCCGCGCGCTGACCCTCGTGAGCAATGAGACCGAGCGTCGGCACCTGGAGAAGCGGCTGCGCGAAGTGGCCGCGCTCTAGCGGTCCTCGGCGGGCGGAGGAACTACCCGAAGAGGAGATCCTACCCGCCGGCAACTCCCGCCGCACGGCGAGGTGCCCCGGAAAGGCCAGTCACAGCCAGCACTTAGAGCGCACGGCACTCTGGTCGGCGGCTTGCAGTCCCCTGACGCATGTCCAGGAACGAGCGGCAGGCGGTGCAGGTGGTGTACACGCCGGGATCCGGCGCGGGGCGGGCGGGCCGGATCGCTCGACGCGTCGCGCGGGGCCTCGAGCGACGCGGGCAATCGGCGCGGGTCCAGCCGTTTCGCAGTCTCCCCGACCTCGCCGCGTGGAGCGCCGAGTGCCGGCCGACCTTCGCATGTCTGGTCTGCGTGGGTGGCGATGCCACGCAGAGCGCGGCCGCGCCCGCGGCGATCCGGCATGGCGTGCCGCTCCTGTCGGTGCCGACCGGCTTCGGAAATCTCTTCGCCAGCGCCTTCGAGTTGCCCGATCAGGCGCGAGGCGCGCTCCGAGTCTTCGACGACGGCGTCGCGCGTGGCGTGGACGTGGGGATGGCGGGCGACGAGGTCTTCCTCTCGCACGCGAGCTACGGCTGGCTCGCCGACATCCAGCGGGCGGTGGAGGAAAGCGGACGCCCCCCGCGCCAGCGCTGGCTGCGCATGCTCGCCTACTACCGCATGGCCCGCCGCTTCCTCGTGGAGGCGCCGCTGCCGTCCATCGGCGTGGAGGTCGATGGCCGGCTGCTCGTCGAGCGCGCGCCCATCGTGACGGTGGCCAACGTCGAGACCTATCGCGGCTTCCTCGCCCTCACGCCGGACGCCTCGGCGACGGACGGGCGCTTCGACGTCTTCGTGATGGAGGCGGCCCCGCGGCTTCGCGTGTGGGCCCGGCTGATGGGCCTCCTGCTCGGGATCCGGCGCGAGACCGCCGGCGTGGTGCGTTGTCAGGCGCGCCGCGTCCGCGTGCTCGCGGACGGCCGCGCGCCGGAGGAGCTGCGCGTTCTGCCGGGCGCCCTGCCCCTCCTCATCCCCGCGGCCGCGCGTATGCTCGCGCCCGCGCCCCCAGTCCCGAGCGTGCCAGCCCGATGGCAGCCAGTCCCAGCGCGATCCAGACGATCTGTCGAGCTCGGCGCAGCACGGTAAAGGCGAGGCCCGCGCCGGCGCCCAGCCCCAGCGCGCCGAAGGCGGTCGCGTTCGCGCCCTCGAGCACCCCGATGCTGCCCGGCAAGAAGAAGGTGGCGAATCGCACCCCCGAGCCGATCGCCTCGATGGCGACGGCGAACAGCACCGAGGGGGGCAGGGCCAGCGCCCACAGGATCACCAGCGCCTCGACCGAGCCGAGCGTGCGGCCCAGGATGTGGAATCCCAGCGACGCGGTGAAGCGCCCGCGCTCGCGCCGGTAGTACGCGCTGAGCGTCGCGTCCATCCGCGAGGCCGACTTCGCCCCGCCGCGCACGCCGAAGCGCTGGAGCAGGCGGCCGATCCAGCCCATCGCGCCGGTGACCTGCGTCGCGACGAGCACGGCGATCGCCACCACCTCCACCACGAGCAGGGCCAGCATCGCCAGGGTGAGCCGGCGCGGCACGTTCAGCAGAGCCACCGTCAGCCCGAGCACCACCGCCTGGAACAGCGCCTGCGCGGCGACGTTAGCGGTCTTCGCCACGATGATCGACGGCACGCTGTCCTCGTAAGTCGCCCACGGGCGGACGAGCCAGGCCCGCAGGGGCTCGCCGCCGATCGGCGCGACCACCGACACGGCATTCACGGCCTCGCCGGCAGCGCGGGCGAGAAAGAGCCGGGTAATGGGCGCCCTATCGTGGGTGAACGCGTACCGCCAGCCGAGCGCGTCGGCGGCGAGAACGAGGGGGTACGCGAGGCAGATCAGGGCGAACTGCCACCAATGGATCCGTTCGATGACTTCGATGACCGGGTCCAGGCCAATTCGCGCGAAGAGAATCACCGCCAGGGCGACGCCGACCACCGCCCCGCCCACGTTGAGCACGGTCGAGTAGCGCATACTCTGCAACGGCGCTGCCATTGCCAGCCGTGCGAAAATCGGATCGTGACGCAGAGGCAGCTCCTGGCGGTGGCGCTCGTGGCCTGGGCCGGCTACCTCTCTGTCGCCATCCTCACTGCCAACGCGACCGTGCTGCCGATCGAACACGGCGCGCGCACCGTGATCGCCGTCGCGCGCCAGCCCGTGCTCGATGGACCGATGCGTGCGGTGTCCCTGCTCGGCGAGGAGTGGGGGCTCGTCCCGATCATCCTGCTCGCTTCCGGCGCGCTCTGGACGCGGCATCGCCGCTGGGCGGGCGCGCTGCCGCTTGTCATGCTCGGGACGGCCGGGCTCCAGTGGCTTGCCAAGTGGATGGCCGACCGTCCGCGCCCGAACCTGGCGCCGCTCGGCTTTCCCAGCGGCCACGTGCTCAGCGTGGTGGTGCTTCTGGGCCTGGCCGCGTACGTGCTGAATCGGGCGCGCGCCCGTCGCGCCGCGCGGGGCCTCGGCGTGGCTGCCGCCGCGATCCTCGTGGTGCTCGTCGCGGTGAGCCGCCTCTACCTCGAGGCGCACTGGCTGCTCGACGTGGTGGGAGGCTTCCTGCTCGGGCTGACCTATCTGTTGCTGCTGATCTGGACGGCGGAGACGCTGGCCGCGCGCGCGCGGGCGCCGCGTGCCGTCCCCTCAGCCTGAAACACGCGACTCGCCGCCGGAGTTCCCTCGCGTTCACTGTAAATCAAGCGCGCCGCACCTCCGTCTACTGCATCAGGAGCACGACAGGAGGTGCCCATGAACCGTCGCATGTCGCTCCGGATGTTTGGCGTGCTGGGGCTCGCAGCACTCGGGTCGCTGGTGGGAGGCTGTGTCGCCTACGTCGATCCGTTCCCGAGGGTGTACGTGCCCGGACCCCGCGTGGTGGTCGCGCCGCCGCGACCGGTCGTGGTGGCTCCGCGTGCGTACCGCGGATACGGCTGGCACAATCACAGCTGGCACAATCCCGGCTGGCGCGGACGCGGTTACCGCTAGGCTGGAGAACGACTGGGGCCAGATCGGCGCCCGCCCGGATCAGTCCGACGTCGAACGGCCCCAGTCGTAGTACCCGATCCACCAGGCCTTCAGATTGGTGGCCGCCCACTGCGGAGCCCGCAGCGGCGCGAGGCCGGCCCGCGCCAGCCTGCCCACGCCCTTCACGCCCCGCTCGATGCGGAGTGCTGCCGCCGAGGGAAAGAGACGGGGGAAGAGGCCGAGCTTCCGGTTGTAGTGGAAGAGAAAGTCCCGGAAGCGCCCCTGCTCGGTGATGTCGAAGCCCCACTTCCGCTCGAAGTAGCGGTAGCCCTCGAGGATCGAGCGCATGTTCCAGCGCCAGTCGAAGAGACGGATGTCCTCGGCGGCGACGGGCGCGTCGATCTGGTAGTGGACCACCGACGCAGGCTCGAACCACATCGCGTGGCCGGCCCGCGCCCAGATGAGGCCGCAGTCCACCTCGCCGACCTCGAGGATGTTCTCGTCGTACGCGTTGAGGCGCAGGGTGGGCTCGATCTCCACGAGCTGGCAGTGCAGCTCGCCGTAGTCGGTGGGCTGGCGCTTGAGGTTCGAGCCCTCGTGATAGGGCATCCCGTTGAGGCGGAGCTCCTTATGGCCGTAGGCGCGCCCGTTCACGTAGGTGACGTAGAGGGTGTTGCCGGCGGTGTGGATCCGGCTGGGCGCTTCGAGGATCACCGGCACCACCATCACCGCCCCCGTCTCGCGCTGGCAGTCGAGGAGCGGACGAAGCCAGCCCGGACGCACCAGCACGTCGTTGTCCACGAGGACGGCGAGCCGCGTGCCGGCCGCGCGCATGCCGATGTTGCGCGCCTGGGCCTGGTTGAGGAAGCGCGGCTCGAAGATGAAGCGGGCGCGCTCGCCGAAGCGGTGCACCCACGCCATCCGCAGATGCTCGGGCGCGCCGCCCACCACCACGATGAGATCGTGGGGCTCCGGGGTGCATTCGAGCAGTCGCTCCAGGCAGCCGGCGAGCGGCGAGAAGCGGTCGCGCGTGTCCACGATGATCGAGCAGCGCTCCATTGGAAGGCACCTCCGGTGAGGGGGCCGACGCCGGTTACGCCGGCGCCGGCTCGACGAGGGCGGGGCCGTCGTTCTGCGGCGAGGAGACGAGCGTGGAAACCGGATAGGCCTCCATCCGCTCGGACGGGAATGGACGGAGCAGCGGGAGCACGGCGCCGCCGTCGACGACCTGCGGATCGAGCCAGCGCGCCTCCGCGTCGGGGTCGAGGATCACGGGCATGCGGTCGTGCAGCCGCGCGGCGAGCGCGTTGGGCTCGGTGGTGATGATGGCGCACGTGGCGGGCTCGCCGCGAACCGGGTGCGCCGGCGTGAAGAGCCCGGCGAAGGCGAAGAGCCCGCCGCCGCGCAGCCGAAGGTACCAGGGCTGCTTCCGCCTCTGCCCGGCGACGGCCTGCCACTCGTAGAAGCCGTCGGCGGGGATCAGGCAGCGCCCGCGGCGGAGCGCGTCGCGGAACATCGCGCTCGTGGCGAGGGTCTCGGCGCGCGCGTTGATGGGCGCCAGCCGGCCCGCGCGCGCCCAGTAGGGACGCAGCCCCCAGCGCGCGGAGACGAGGCGGCGGCGCCCGTCGGCGACCACCACGATGGGCACGGGCTGGGTGGGCGAGACGTTGTACCGTGCCACCATCGCCTCGTTGTCGCCCTCCTCGACCTCGATGCCGAAGCGACGGGCGAGCTCCTCGAAGGCCGCAGTTTCCGTGTAGCGTCCGCACATGGGGCCGAGTGTACCGCGGGAGGGTAACGCGCGACGGGGGCTAGCGGCGGTTGGCGAGCAGCTGCGCAATGCGCTCCTGCAGGATCTCGCTGGGCAGCCGCTTGTCCTCGACGGCCGGCGCGGGCGCGGGAGGCGGCGGAGCCGGAGCGGCCGCGGCCACCGGCGCCGGCTCGGGCTCGACGCTGGGCAGATCCGCGACGGCGACGGGCGCCGGCGCGGTCAGCACTCCGGGGGCCGCCGCGGGCAGCGCGACGGGGACGGGCGGGAGCGCGGCTTCGGCGGTCATGCGCGATCCCCTGGACGGCAGCGTCACCACCGCGGGATGGCGATCGAGCGACTCGAACACGATCTCGGCGGCGAGGGGCTGGCCGAAGTAGAAGCCCTGACCGCGATCGCAACCGAGCTCCTTGAGCCGCCGGAGCTGCGCCTCGTTCTCGATGCCTTCGGCGGTGACCGAGAGCCCGAGGCTCTTGGCCACGCTGATCACCGCCTGCACGATCGCCGCGTCCTCCGGATCGGTCACGATGCCCTCGACGAACGAGCGGTCGATCTTCAGGGTATCGATGGGGAAGCGCTTGAGATAGCCCAGCGACGAATACCCGGTGCCGAAGTCGTCGATGGCGAGTCGGATGCCAAGCTCGCGCAGGGTGTGGAGCGTGGCGAGGGTGGCCGGGGCATCCTGCATCACCACGCTCTCGGTGATCTCGAACTTGAGGCTTCGGGGATCGAGACCGCTGTCGGCGAGCACGTGCGACACGAGGCCGATGAGATCGGGGTCCTGCAGCTGCCGCGCCGACAGGTTGATCCCGATGGTGAGCGGCGGATCGCTCGGCCGCTGCTCCTGCCAGAGCCGCGCCTGCCGGCACGCCTCCGTGAGCACCCACTGGCCGATGGGGATGATCAGCCCGGTCTCCTCGGTGAGCCCGATGAAGGCCTCGGGGGCGAGGAGCCCGCGGTCCTTGTGCTGCCAGCGGACCAGGGCCTCGAACTCGGCGACCCGGCCGGTCTCGAGATGCACCACCGGCTGATAATGCAGCCGGAACTCGTCGCGCGCGACCGCGCTACGAAGATCCAGCTCAAGATCGAGGCGGTGAATGGCGGGCGCGCCGGTGTCGGCGTCGAAGACCTCGTAGCGATTCTTGCCCTTCCCCTTGGCCCGATACATGGCGAGGTCGGCATCGCGCAGCAGCTCCTCGGGCGAGATGGGGCGGCGCGTGTTCAGCGCCACGCCCACGCTCATGGTCACCACGACCTCGCGGCCTTCGAGGAGGAACGGGACCTCGAGGGCCTTGGCGACGCGCTCCGCCACCGCGGTGGCGCCCTCGGCATCGTCGAGGTCTTCCAGGAGGATGGCAAACTCGTCACCGCCCAGCCGCGCGATGGTGTCCTCGGGCCGCACGCAGTCGGCAAGGCGCCGGCTCAGCTCGCCGAGCACCTGATCGCCCACGCCGTGGCCGAGGCTGTCGTTGATCACCTTGAACCGGTCGATGTCCAGGAACAGCACGGCCACGTGCTGCGGGCGCCGCTCGGTGCGGGCGAGGGCGTGGGCGAGGCGGTCCATGAAGAGCGCTCGGTTGGGCAGGGCGGTGAGCGGATCCTGGAACGCCTGTCGCGTCAGCAGGTCGAGCTTCTTCGGGAACTGATTGATCTCCTGCGCCTGCTGCTCGATGGTGGCCATCATCTTCGAGAACGAGGCCACGAGCGTCCCGATCTCGTCCGTCCGGTCGATCACGGGCCTGACGTCCGGCTTGGCGTCGGTGACGATGGTGGCGGCCCGCGACAGCGCGGTGGCCAGGTCGTAGACGACGTACCCGCCGCCCGCCATCAGGAGGGCCGTGAACAGCAGCAGCACGGGCACCGCGAAGGTGTCGCCGACCGGCTTGCCCCCCTCGAAGAGCGGCGTGAGGTACGCGTAGAAGCAGTACGTGAGGATGAGGAGCGGGATGACCGACGACAGCGTCAGGGCCAGGATCATCTTCTGCCTGACCCGCTGCCCGCCGAACGCCACTTCCCGCCGAATGTCGTTCTTGCCCATGAGGGGGTTCCGACTCAGAGAATGGAGCAACCCCAGTGCCACCCTCTGGCGTAGACACCAATTGTGTTAGAAATCGCGCCATTATATGCCAGTCCGGCCCCCCCCGCTCCGTAGCGCGGGGTGGCAAGCTACAAATTTCGGTCACCTCCGCCGGAATCTGTCGCAACCCCTGAACTCCTAAGGTGCCCCGGGCATAACCCGACCCCGGATCGCGTATACTTCCGGGCAGGGTTCTGCCCAACCGCTCACCGCCCAGAGAGGAGCCACCATGAGGGAAGCCGTCATCGTCGCCAGCTCGCGTACCCCCCTTGCCAAGTCCGTCCGCGGCTCGTTCAACATGACCCGCCCGGACGATCTCGCCGCCCACTGCATCAAGGATGCTCTGGGCAAGGCGCCGCGCCTCGATCCCAAGGAGGTCGAGGACGTGATCCTGGGCTGCGGGCAGCCCCACGGCTCCCAGGGGCATAACATCGCCCGTGTCGCCGCCCTTCGCGCCGGGCTTGCCTCGTCGGTGGCGGGCACCACGGTGAACCGGTTCTGCTCCTCGGGGCTCCAGGCCATCGCCATGGCCGCGCACCACATCATGAACGACGGCGCCGACGCTGCCATCGGCGGGGGCGTCGAGAGCATCACCATGATGAAGCGCGACAGCGACCCCAATCCCTGGGTGAAGGAGCACTGGCCCGGCACCTACATGGTGATGGGCGAGACCGCGGAGGTGGTGGCCAAGCGCTACAAGGTGAGCCGCGAGGCGCAGGACCAGTACTCGCTCGAGAGCCAGAAGCGCACGGCGCGCGCGCAGCAGGACGGCTTCTTCAAGGAGGAGCTGGCGCCTATGCAGGTCGTGCGCGGCGTCCTCGACAAGAAGACGGGCGAGATCGTGGGCAAGGAAGACTTCTACGTGGACAAGGACGAGTGTAACCGCGCCGACACCACCCTCGATGGGCTCCTGAGCCTGCCGCCGGTTTTCGACAAGACCAGCGGGCAGGGCACGGTGACGGCCGGCAACTCCTCCCAGCTCTCCGACGGCGCCTCCGCCACCCTCCTCATGTCGATGGATCGCGCCAAGGCCCTAGGGGTCACCCCCAAGCTCATCTTTCGCGGCTTCGCGGTGGCGGGCTGCGATCCCGACGAGATGGGCATCGGCCCCGTCTTCGCGGTGCCGAAGCTCCTGAAGCGCCACGGGCTTTCCGTGCAGGACGTCGACGTGTGGGAGCTCAACGAAGCCTTCGCGGTGCAGGTGCTCTACTGCCGCGATCGACTCGGGATCGACCCCGCCAAGCTGAACGTCAACGGCGGCTCCATTTCCATCGGCCACCCCTTCGGCATGACCGGCTCGCGCATGGTGGGCACGCTCGCCAACGAGATGCTCAAGCGGAAGGCGCGCTACGGCGTGGTGACGATGTGCGTGGGCGGTGGTCAGGGAGCGGCGGGACTCTTCGAAGCCTGCAACTAGTAACCGTCACCCCCCTCACCCTGCCCGCTCCCCCAAGGGGAGAGGGATCGGGGTGAGGGGGGTTGTTTCCCTCGGGCGGCCTAGCGGACGAGACGGGTGAGGTAGGCGTCCAGCGAGGCGGCATCGTTGCCTCGCGTCCGCGCCGTCACCAGCCAGGACTGCCCGTCGAAGTGGGCGTGCGACCACACGTCGTTGAAGACCTGGATGCGATCCATCGGCCGGAGCGGGTGCGCGTAGTAACGAATCGGCGAATCGGTCGGCACGTGTACCCAGGCATGCCGGACCAGCACGCGCTCGTAGCCGTGAACGCTCGCGGACGGCAGCTCGCTGTTGCGGCTGCGCCCGTATCCGTCAGTGAGTCGCTTGTCGCCCGCCATGATCTTTCCCGGTGCGCTGAGGTTCAGGCTCAGTTTCATCGTCATGTCTCCTTGCCCCGGGGAATAGCAAGGCGCACGCCATCGGAAGATCCCCGCGATTTCGAATAGTTACGGCGCTCTGTGGGCTGGACCGCTACAATTCGCGATGTTGGGGAGCCCGTGGCCCCCCGATCCGAGAGACGCCGAATGACGTAAGCCCAAGAGGCCATTGAGCGCTCCGGCGGATTTGCCGGAGAATACTGACCGTGAGGACACTACGGATCCTCGCGGCCGCGTCCCTGGCGCTGCTGGTGCACGGCGGCGCGGCGGGCGCAGACCCCGATCCGGCGGCGCGCGAGGTGGCGCTGTCCGCCGCCGACCGCGCGTGGCTCGCGACCCACGGCGCGATCCGCGTCGGGATCACCGACACCCCGTGGCCCCCCTACGACCTCCTGTCGGAGGGTGGTGAGCACCGCGGCATCACCGCCGACTATCTGGACCTGCTCGCCGCGCGCTCGGGCTTCACCATCGAGCGGGTGCGCTTCAAGACCTTCCCCGAGTCCTACGAGGCGCTCCGGCAGGGCCGGATCGATGTCATCGGGTCGATGGCGAAAACGCCGGTGCGGGAGCCCGTTGTCCGCTTCACCGCCCCCTACGCGATCAGCCCTTCCGTGATCCTCACGCGCAAGGACGACCCGTCGATCCGCGGACTCCAGGACCTGGCCGGCAAGAAGGTGGCGATCGAGCGCGGATACGCGGCGCGCGAGTTCCTCGCCCAGGCCGTCCCGACCGTGATCGCCGTCGAGGTGAGCACGACGCTCGAGGCGCTACGGGCGGTCGCGTCCGGGGATGCCCAGGCTTACGTGGGCAGCCTCGTCACCGCGACCTATCTCCTCGAGCGCAACTATCTGACCAACGTCGAGGTCCGCGGCTCGAGCGGGTTCCCCACCAGCGAGCTCCGCTTCGCGGTGCGGAAGGACTTGGCCCGGCTCGAGCGCGTACTGGACATTGCCCTGCGCAGCCTCGCCGAGAGAGACCACGACCGGATCCGGGCGCGATGGGTCCCCTCGCGGGGCGCCGGCGCCCCCGACGCCACCGTCGAGGTGACCGCGGCCGAGCGCGTGTGGATCGGCCAGCACCCGACCATCCGGGTCGGCGTGCTGCCCAATCGCCGCCCCCTCGACATCCTCGAGAAGGACGGACGGCACTCGGGCATGGGGGGCGAATTTCTCGCGCTCCTCGGAAAGCGCCTCGGTATTGAATTCCGCGCCGTCTCCGTGGCCGATCGAGCCGACCTCGCGGAGCGGCTCCAGCGGCGCGAGCTGGACATGACGACCCTCATCACGACGAACCCAGACCGGGCGACCTATCTCGCCTTCACGCGGCCCGTCTTCTCGATGCCGTGGGTGATCGTGACGGCGGCGGATGCCGCCTTCATCACCGGCGCGCGGGACCTTCGGGGCAAGCGGGTCGCCGTGTTCGAGGGCAGCGCGGCCCACCTCACGCTCCGCGAGCGCTTCCCCGCCGTGAAGCTCGTGATGGTGGAGTCGGACGCGGCCGGGCTCGCCGCCATCGCGCAGGGCGGCGCCGATGCCCTCGCCGCCCCGCTCGCCACCGTGAGCCCCGTCATCCAGCAGGAGTACAGCTCGACCATGAAGGTGGCGGCGCCCCTGCCCGAAGTGCCGTCGGACTTCGTGATGGGCGTGCGCAGCGACTGGGCTCCGCTCCGTGACATCCTCGACAAGGGCATCGCCTCCATCACCGACGAGGAGCAGGGCGCCATCCGCAGCCGCTGGCTCGGCGTCACCTATAGCCTTGCCCTGGATTGGCGCCGCTACCTCGGCGTGCTCATTCCCGTGGCCTCCACCGTAGGCCTCGTCATCCTCGTCATCGTGATCTGGAACCGCCGACTCCGGAGCCAGATCGCCCGGCGGCGCACGGCCGAGGCCGCCCTGTCCGATCAGCTCGCGTTCCAGGAAGCGCTCTTCGACACGGTGCCGAGCGCGCTCTTCTTCAAGGACGCCCAGGGGCGATACATCGGCTGTAACCGCGCCTACGAGGAGATGTTCGGGGTGCGGCGCGGCGAGCTGATGGGCAAGACTCTGCTCGACTGCTTTCCCAATGTTCCGCGCGCGGAGCGCGAGGCGATGCACGCCGAGCAGCTCCGGACGCTGGAGGTGCGCGGGTCGCAGTTCACCGAGCTGCAGGTGCGCCACGCCGATGGCACGATCCACGACGCGTTGTCGTGGGCGCGCACCTTCGACCTCGCCGACGGACGGCTGGGCGGGCTGCTCGGCGCCCTCGTCGACATCACCGACCGCAAGGAGGCCGAGCGCCGGCTCGCCGCCCAGTTCCGGACCCTGCAGACGATCCTCGAGGCGATGCCCGACGGCGCCGCGCTCGTGGACCGCAGCATGCAGGTCGCGGTGAGCAACGAGCGCTTCTGGACGCTGCTCGACCTGCCGCGCGAGCGCTTCGGATCGGGCGCCGTCCCCTTCGAGGCCCTCGTGCGGTTCAACGTGGAGCGGGGCGAGTACGGGGCGATCGATCCCGACACGGTGGGGGAGCGCGTGATCCAGGCGGCCCGACAGGCGGGCCCGCATCACGAGGAGCGAACGCGGCCCGACGGCACCGTGCTGGACATCCGCGGGGCGCCTCTGCCCGACGGGGGCTTCGTCCGGTTCTACGCCGACATCACCGAGCGGAAGCGCGCGGAGCGGGCCCTCGCCGCCGCGAAGGAGGCCGCCGTCGACGCCAACCGCGCGAAGAGCTCGTTCCTCGCCACCATGAGCCACGAGATCCGCACGCCCATGAACGGCGTTCTCGGCATGCTCGAGCTGCTGAGCCTCACCGCCCTGGAAGTCGAGCAGCGCGCCACCCTCAGCACCGCGCGGGAGTCGGCCCGCTCGCTGCTGGGCATCATCGACGACATCCTGGACGTGTCCAAGATCGAGGCGGGGCGGCTCGAGCTGCGGCCGGAGCCGACCTCGATCGCCGACGTGGTGGAGAGCGTCTATCTCGTCTACTCGGTGGCCGCGAGCGCGAAGAACCTTCTCCTCATCCGCACCGTGGACGCCCGGCTGAGCCCGGCGCTGGTCGTGGATCCCCTCCGGCTGCGGCAGATCCTCAACAACTTCACCAGCAACGCGATCAAGTTCACGGTGGAGGGGCACGTCGAGCTTCGGGTCGACTTGGTCGAGCGTCGGGAGGGCTGGGACCTGGTGCGCTTCTCGGTGTCCGACACCGGCATCGGCGTCTCGCCGGAGAATCAGAAGAAGCTCTTCCAGCCCTTCGTCCAGGCCGAGGCGGACACGACCCGCCGCTTCGGTGGCACCGGGCTCGGCCTTGCCATCTGCCGGCGGCTCGCCGAGATGATGGACGGCGCCGTCGAGATGCAGAGCAAGGTGGGGAAGGGCACCACCATGTACCTCACCCTCGCCTTGCCCATCGGAGACCCGGCGCTGCTGCGGCCGATCGTCGGCAGCGGCCAGTCGCCCACCCAGGCCGCGCTCAAGGGGCGCCGCGCGGCGCCGACCGTGGTCCAGGCCGAGACGGAGGGAACGCTCGTGCTCGTGGTGGACGACCATCCCACCAACCGGTCGCTGCTCGAGCGGCAGCTGCGGGCGCTGGGCTATGCCGCCGAATCCGCGGAGAACGGAGCGGTGGCCCTGGAACGGTGGCGTTCGGGCCGCTATGGGATCGTCGTGACCGATTGCCACATGCCCGAGATGGACGGCTACGACCTCGCGCGCGCCATTCGCGGGGAGGAAGCGGCGCGCGGAACGGCGCGGGTTCCCGTCATCGCGTGCACCGCCAATGCCTTGGCCGGCGAGGCGGAGGTGTGCTTCGCCGCGGGCATGGACGACTACCTCGCCAAGCCCGTCGAGATGCCGGCCCTCGCCCAGGTGCTGGATCGCTGGCTCCCGCTGCCCGCGGATCCGGCCATCGCGGCGGCGGGCGGATCCCCGTCGGCGGCCGCGGCCTCCCCGACCGCCATCGACGCCGCCGCCCTCGCCGAGCTGACGGGCGGCGATCGCGCGGTGGAGCGTGACATCCTGCGCGAGTACCGGACCGCGAATGACGCTGATGCTCTCGCGCTCCGGGACGCCCTCGACCGGCGCGACCTGCCCGGCATCGTGCGGGCGGCCCACCGCATGAAGGGCGCGGGCCGCATGGTCGGGGCGCGGAGCCTCGCCGAGGTGTGTGGGGCGATCGAGCAGGCGGGCCGCGCCGAGGACTTCACCGCGGTCGCGGGAGAGGAACCCCGACTTGCCCGGGAGCTCGAGCGGCTCAACGCGTATCTGGACGAGGCGGGGGCGAGGAGTCCTCATGGAGATCTCTGAGATCCGATTCCTTGTTGCCGAGGACCACGAGTTCCAGCGTCGGACGCTCGTGCGCATGCTCACGTCGCTAGGCGCCCTCGAGGTGCTCGAGGCGGGCGACGGCCGCGCCGCGCTGGAGGTATTCCGCGACCCCGGCCGCCCGGTGCACATCATCGTGTGCGACCTGGACATGCCCGAGATGGACGGCATGGAGTTCATCCGCCACGTGGGCGAGCTGGGCGCCCACGTGTCGGTCATTCTCTCGAGCGCGTTGGACCGGCACCTCGTCGCCTCCGTGGAGACGATGACCACCGCCTACGGCATGAACCTCCTCGGCGCCATCGAGAAGCCGGCGACGCCGCAAAAGCTTCGCGACCTCATCGCGCGTCACGGCGCGGCCCCGGCGCGCCGCGCGGGAGCCCCGGCCGCCCGCATTCCGGCCGATGAGGTGCTGGCGGGGCTGCGCGAGGGGCAGTTCGAGCCCTTCGTCCAGCCCAAGGTGGACCTCGCTTCCGGCAAGCCGGTGGGCGCGGAGGCTCTCGCCCGCTGGCGACACCCCGTGCATGGCGTCGTGCCCCCAGGAGCCTTCATCAGCGTGCTGGAGGCGGCGGGGGCGATCGACGACCTGACCTGGGTGATGCTCGAAAAGTCGGCGGCGGCCGCCGCGAAGTGGCAGGTGGAGGGCTGGACGGGCACCGTGTCGGTGAACCTCACGCTCACCTCGCTGAGCGATCCGACCCTCGCTGACCGCATCACCGAGGCGGTGCGGCGGCAGGGGCTGGAGACCCGCGCGATGATCCTCGAGATCACCGAATCGGCGGCCATGACCGATGTCGGGCGCTGCCTCGAGAATCTCGCCCGCCTGCGCGTGAAGGGCTTCGGGCTGTCCATCGACGACTACGGCACCGGCTACTCGTCCATGCAGCAGCTCGCGCGCATCCCGTTCACCGAGCTCAAGCTGGACCAGTCTTTCGTCATGAACTGCGCCACCAACGCGCAGCATCGCGCGATCATCGAATCGAGCCTGGATATGGCGCGCCGCCTCCGGCTGAAAACGGTGGCGGAGGGCGTGGAGACGCAGGCGGACTGGGTGCTGCTGCGCGAGCTCGGCTGCGCCCAGGGCCAGGGCTACTTCATCGCCAAGCCCATGCCGACGGCGGATTTCCTCGCCTGGGCGGGGCAGTGGAGGCCGCCCGCCGCCTGACGGGCCTGTGCTACGATGCGGGCGCTGTCACGTCCGCGCGGCGAGCCCAGGGACCCCGTCGTCTAGCCTGGCCAAGGACGCGACCCTTTCAAGGTCGAGATCGCGGGTTCGAATCCCGCCGGGGTCACCACCGATCTGGCTCGCCCCCGCCCCGGACCCGCGCGGCCCGGTGGCGGGCGGCACCAGGGCCAGGAGGACGGCCCCCAGGCTCAGCGACGGGTTCGCGGTCGCTGTCACCTCATAGCGCGGCAGCTTCGCACTCCCGCCGCGGACTGGCGCAAAAACGAACCGGCCAGGCACGAACTTCTTTGCAATGGCCCGCGCCTAGAGTGTCCTGAGTCGAGTTAGTGTTGACACTTCTTCGGCGAAAAGAAGAGGGCCATCAGGCCTATCGTTCCCAGAGTGACAACCCCCTGCAAGGGACCACTTTGGGAGGATCGAC
>Ga0209382_10000074_pt1 | contig 140700 bp, 133 predicted proteins | sample SoiMetdeltSBSDD5_FD_187599 | JGI IMG/M metagenome (GOLD analysis project Ga0209382, IMG submission 187599) | Bulk soil microbial communities from a Populus tree surrounding site in Tennessee, USA - Soil MetaG P. deltoides SBSDD5 (SPAdes) (version 2) | ecosystem: Environmental > Terrestrial >... | reverse complement strand
CGGTCGGGTTCGACGTCGCGGGCGGGGCCAACGGCGGTGCCTCCGCCGCGGCGTCGATCCGCGGTGCCGGCGGCGCGGTGGTCGCCAGAAGTACGACCGCCACCGTGGCGGCGAGCGCGGCCGCCACGCCGCCGGCCGCGACGGTACGGCCTTCCACCCTCCGCCCGAGCCACGGCACGGCCAGGGACCGCGGCAGCCGGCCCCGCCGGATCGGCTGCTCCACCAGGGAGAAGCTGACCGCCGCCACGGCGAGCGTGGCCGCTATCCGCACCCCGGTCAGCGTCACCCCGGTCAGCCCGGTGCGTTCGGCGGTGAGCAGCCCGTACAGCGGCCAGTGCCACAGGTACACGCCGTAGGAGACCTTGCCCAGCCAGGCCAACGGGGCCAGGGACAGCAGGCGGGCGCCCCAGCCGGACGCCACCCGGACGAGGTAGCCGAGAACGACCGCGACCGCGGCCGCCAGGCCGGTCAGGCCGCCCAGGTACAACCACGTGTCGTCGCCGTCCGCGCGGGCCCAGGCCCAGGCGACAAAAGCAGTCGCGGGTACCGCCGCCGCGGCCAGCAGCCGGCGCGCGCGAGACCCTGCCGAGGACGCGGTACCGGCGAGAACGGCGGCCAGTGCGCAGCCGATCAGCAGCGCGCTGGCCCGTGTATCGGTCCCGTAGTACACCCGGCCCGGGTCCGCATCTGGCTGGTAGAGCAGCACGGCGAGGACCGTCGAGGCCGCCGCGCCGGCGAGCGATACCGCGAGGACCGCGGCACGAGGGCGTGCGGTGCGCACCGCCAGCAGGACCAGCAGTGGCCAGACCAGATAGAACTGCTCCTCGATACCCAGCGACCAGGTGTGTTGCAGCAGGGAGGCGGGCCCGGTGGCGGCGAAGTAGTCCCCGCCGCGGTAGATCATGCGCCAGTTCGCGACGTACCCGAGCGCTGCGAAGGCATCCTGGCGCAGCGCGGCCCGCTCGGTCTCGGCCAGGATCAGCCGGCCGATGCCGACCGTCGCCACCAGGACCAACAGCAGGGCGGGCAGTAACCGCCGGGCCCGCCGGCCCCAGAACGCGACCAGCCGGATCCCGCCGCTTCGCTGCTGCTCGGCCAGCAGCAGGCTGGTGATGAGGAAGCCGGAGAGCACGAAGAAGGCGTCCACGCCGAGGAACCCGCCGGGCAGCCAGTCCGGGCGGGCGTGGAAGACCAGCACCGCGGCGACGGCCAGCGCGCGGACGCCGTCGAGCGCGGGCTGGTACGCCCAGGTCCGGTCACCGGCGGGGGCTGACACGCGAGCATCGTTACCCATCCCGGCCGCCGGGCATGCGCACCCCCGGTGCGCCGCCACCCACCGGGATAATGAGGCCGTGGTTCGGGTCCCGGCTGCGGCGCGGATGGCGCTGGTCGTGGTACTGGTGCTCGCGCTTGTGCTGGCGGCGGTGTGGCTGGTGCAGCGGCGGCTGATCTACTTCCCCGACCGCTCCGCCGTGCCGCCGGCGGCCACGGTGCTGCCCGGTGCCCGGGACGTCACGGTGGAGACCGCGGACGGGCTGCGGTTGGGCGCCTGGCTCGTCCCTCCACCGCCCGGTACGCCCGACCGGCGCGCCGCGGTGCTGGTGGCTCCGGGCAACGCCGGCAACCGGGCGGGCCGGGCACCGCTCGCCGCCGCACTGGCCGCGGAGGGTCTGACCGTCCTGCTGGTGGACTACCGCGGCTACGGCGGCAACCCGGGCCGGCCGAGCGAGAGCGGGCTGGCACAGGACGTACGCGCGGCGCGCGCCTACCTGGTCGGTCCCGGCGGCGTCCCGGCCGACCGCATCCTCTATTACGGCGAGAGCCTCGGCGCGGCGGTGGTGACCGCTCTCGCCACCGAGCATCCGCCCGCGGGGCTCGTGCTGCGTTCGCCGTTCACCGATCTGGCCGCGGTCGGGCAGGAGCACTACCCGATCCTGCCGGTCGGGCTGCTGCTGCGCGACCGCTTCCCGGTCGCCGACCTGATCGGTCAGGTCGAGGCGCCGACCACGGTCGTCGTCATCTACGGCACCGCCGACTCGATCGTCCCGCCGGAACAGAGCCGAACAGTCGCCGAACGCGCCGCCACGCCGGCGCGGGTGGTGGCGGTGGATGGCGCTGACCACAACGACATCTCCCTGCTCGCCGGTGGGCAACTGGTCAACGCCGTGGTGGACCTGGCCGATCGGGTCACCTGAGCGGTCCACATCGGATGGCACGGACAGTGCTCGTCCGGGCAAGCCTGTCGTACCTCGCTCGTACCGTGGCGTCATGCCCAGTGGGGAGCACGAGTCGCCGATCGCGTTGGTTAAGCTGAACCCAGGTTTGGTGACCTGGCTGCTGGCCCACCTGTTCGACGTCAAGGTGCCCGACTACCACCACGCCCGAGCTGCGCCCACCGACGTGCGGGTGCTGGTTGCGCGCACCTACCACGCCGACGGCATGCTGCTGTATTGCGACGCGGCCAACCAGCCGGTAATCGCGGTGGTGCTGGAGGTGCAGCGCCGCTGGGATCCGGGCAAACGATGGACCTGGAAGCTCTACGTGGCCCAGTTGGAGGCCGAACTGAGGGTCAACGCCGCACTGGTGGTGTACTGTCCGGATCGCGCGATCGCCCGGCGATATCGGGGGATGTTCGAGTTCGAGGGACTCAGTCTGCCGCTGCAGCCCTTCATCTTCACGCCGCACGAGGTGCCGCTCGTGGTCGATGTGGAGTTGGCTCGGGCCAATCCGGCGCTGGCTGTGTTCTCGGCGATCTGCCACGGCAGCAGCGCGGACGTCGACGCGGTGTTCCCGGCGTTGGCGGGGGCGCTGCAGGCGCTCGGCCCGAAGAAGGCGATCTTGTACTATGACATTGTGCTGGCCGGGCTGCCACAGGCATCCCGGGCACGTTGGGAGGCATACATGAGCGCCACTGTCGGCTCGCAGTACCAGAGCGAGCTGCTGCGCGAAGTCGATGCCCGCGGAGAGGCCCGGGGTGAGGCCCGGGGTGAGGGCCGAGCAGTACTGACGGTGCTCGATGCCCGCGGCATACCCGTTCCCCAGGCGATCCGTGAGCAGATCCTCGACTGCACCGACCTCGCCCAACTCGAGACCTGGCTTCGCCGCGCCGTCTCGGCCGCCACCGCCGACGAGGTCGTCCACCCGTAGCTCGCGTACGGATCTGGCCCCGTGCTGGCCCCTCAGACAAAGTGCGGGGAGTTTGTGGTTATGAGGTCCCTCATAACCACAAACTCCCCGCACTTTGTCTATCGACCTTCCTCACTTGCAAGAGCCGCCGCCTAACCGTAAACTTTCTTAAAAATTTGCATGCGTCAAGATCCGGGAGGCGGATATGGGCAGGTGGCGACGTTTAGCGGCCGCCGCGGCGGTAATCGCGGTCGGGCTCGCACTCACCCCGGCCGGTCCGGCCCACGCTGCGGGCCTGACCGCCACGTTCACCAAGACGTCCGACTGGGGCACCGGCTACGAGGGCAAATACACAATCGTCAACGGTACGACGGCCGCGGTCACCTGGCGGGTCGAGTTCGACCTGCCGACCGGGGCCACCATCTCCTCCTTCTGGGACGCCAGCCTGACCAGGTCCGGCAACCACGTCGTCGCCGTCGGCACCTGGAACGCGACGCTGGCGGTCGGGGCGAGCACCAGCTTCGGCTGGATCGGCGCACCCGGTGGCGTGACGCCGGCGAACTGTACGGTCAACGGCGGCTCGTGCGCCGGCAGCGGCGGGGGCGACACGACGCCGCCGACCGTACCGGGCACGCTGTCCAGCCCGAGCCGGACCACCACCACGGTCAGCCTGTCCTGGGGCGCGTCCACCGACACCGGCGGCAGCGGCCTGGCCGGCTACAACATCTACCGCAACGGCGCCACGACGCCGACCGCGCAGACCAACGGCACCGGCACGACCTTCACCGACTCCGGGCTGGTCGCGAGCACCACGTACACCTATGTGGTGCGCGCCCGCGACGGCGCCGGCAACGTCTCCGGCCCCAGCAACCAGATCTCGGTGACCACCAACGCGGTGCCGACCGACACCACCCCGCCGACGACGCCGGGCACGCTCTCCAGCCCGAGCCGGACCGCGAGCACGGTCAACCTCTCCTGGGGCGCCTCGACCGACACCGGCGGCAGCGGCCTGGCCGGCTACAACATCTACCGCAACAGCACCGGACCGGGCAGCCCGACCTACCAGACCACCGGGACGGGTACCACGTTCACCGCGACCGGGTTGAGCGCGAACACCACGTACACCTTCGTGGTGCGCGCCCGCGACGGCGCCGGCAACATCTCCGGTGCCAGCAACCAGATCTCGGTCACCACGAACCAGGTCACCCCCGGTACCAACCGCCGGGTCGCCTACTTCACCCAGTGGGGCATCTACGAGCGCGCGTACTTCGTCAAGAACATCGACACCAGCGGGCAGGCCGCGAAGCTGACCCACATCCACTACGCGTTCGGCAACGTGAACGCGCAGAGCCGCTGCTTCCAGGCGAACCAGCTCGGCCAGGGCGACGCGTGGGCGGACTACCAGCGCCGGTTCACCGCCGACCAGACCGTCAACGGCACGGCCGACGTCTTCAACCAGCCGCTGGCCGGCAACTTCAACCAGCTCAAGCAGCTCAAGGCCAAGCACCCGCACCTCAAGGTGCTGCTCTCGCTCGGCGGCTGGACCTGGTCGAAGTACTTCTCCGACGCCGCGCTGCCGGCCAACCGGGCCGCGTTCGTGGCCAGTTGCATCGACATGTTCATCAAGGGCAACCTGCCGGTCTTCGGCGGCGAGCCGCAGGGCGGCCCGGGCTCGGCGTTCGGCGTCTTCGACGGCATCGACCTGGACTGGGAGTGGCCGGGCAGCGAGGGCAACGTCGGCAACATCATCCGGCCCGAGGACAAGACCAACTTCGCCGCGCTGGTGCAGGAGTTCCGCAACCAGCTCAACGCGTACGGCTCGACCGTGGGCCGGCAGTACCTGCTGACCGCGTTCCTGCCGGCCGACCCGGCCAAGGTGGACGCCGGCATCGCCGGCAGCATCTTCGCCAACCTCGACTACGCCACGGTTCAGGGGTACGACTTCTACGGCCCCTGGGAGCCGCAGACCAACCACCAGGGACAGCTGTTCAACCCGGCGGCCAACCCGGTGCCGGCCAACCGGCGGTTCTCCGGCGACATCGCGGTCAACAAGCTGGTCTCGATCGGGGCGCCACGGTCCAAGCTCGTCCTCGGCCTGCCGGCGTACGGGCGCGGCTGGACCGGCGTGGCCAACGTGAACAACGGCCTCTACCAGAATGGCACCGCGGTACCCATCAAGCCGGGTCTGATGTTCGAGGCGGGCATCGCCGACTACAAGCACGTGAAGAACTTCCCGGGCACGGTCTTCCGGGACAACACCAACGGCGCCGTCTGGAAGTACAGCGGCACCGAGTTCTGGTCGTACGACGACCCGCAGCTGATCGTCCAAAAGGGAGGGTACGTCAGGAGCAACGGCCTGGGCGGCATGATGCTCTGGTCGCTCGACGGTGACGACGGCACCCTCGTCACCGCCATGCAGCAGGGACTCGCCTGACCAACCCCGTACCCCGCGGCCCGGCGGCGCTCACCGCCCCGGGCCGCGGGACACGGTCGCTCGCGATGGCCGAAGGCGACTTCATCTCCATCCGCCGGTTCGCCGAGCGCGACCACAAGAACATCCTGACCTGGAACCGGAGCAGCTCAGCGCGGACATCCGCGAGTTCTTCCGGCGGGCCCGCGACGCGGGGTGAACCGCAACTGCCCGGGGTGCGGGCGGTTGCCAACGGCCGACGAGGGTCCATAGTGGACAGGCAGGGACGTCAGGACCTGTGCGAGGCGGCCGTCCCCTCGTGCTCCAGAGCCTGCTCCACGTCCGGGTCCTCGTCGAACTCGTCGGCCAGGTCCTGCTCCTCGGCCGGCCGGCGGACCTCGGCGTTCGGCGACGGGTCCTCGCCACCCAGCGCCTGCAACTGGCTCTGCATGAACGCCCGCAGCCGGGCCCGGTACTCGCGGTCGTACTGCTGCAGGGCTTCGATCTGCTGCTGCAGGGCGGCGCACTTGGCGGCGAGACTGCCCACGGTCTCGTCGTACCGCTGCCGGGCGTCCGACTCGAGTTCATCGGCGCCCGCCTGAGCGGTCTTGACGATGTCATCCGCCCGGGCCCGCGCCTCCGCCAGCGCCCGGTCGGCATCGCGCCGGGCCAGTTCACCGTGCGACTTGGCGTCGCGGACGATCTGCTCCGCCGTGGTCCGGGCCTCGGAGAGGGCTTTCCCGGCGTCCCGGCGGACACCCTCGGCGTGTGCCTGGGCATCCCGGACGATCTGCTCAGCGGCTCCCCGCGCATCCGCCCGGATCTTGTCCGCCTGGCGCTGGGCGGTGCCGACGTGCTCGTCGGCCGTCCGCTGGGCCAGAACCAGCACCTGCAGGGCCTGGTGCTGCGCTTCCGGACCGGAGTGGACAGGCGCCGGGTCCATCTGTTCGCTGTCGGGGCCCACCCCGCCGAACAGCCCTTTGACACGGCCCTTGACGCGACTGTCAGTCACAGGACGACCTCCGTACCTGAGCGTTCGCTGGCCTCACGAGCGGCGGCATCGTACCAAGCTCAACCAAGATCGTTCGAGGGTCGGAGACCCGCGAAGGTGACAGAACCTCGTAGCGTATTCGTGCCGTTCCGCACGGTGATCGACGATCCCGGAGCGGGACATCACTCCGGGTGGTCAGGGGCTGCTACAAAGGGCTTGCCATGACGAACGCGGTGGAGACGATCACTGCGGCGGCGCTGCGCCGGCACGTGGAGCGGCTGACCGCCTACGGGCCACGCCATCGAACCAACCCGACGGCGGTGACGGTCGCGCTGCGGTACCTCACCGAGTGCCTGGCGTCCTACGGCCACCAGGTCGTCGTGGAGCGGTACGGTCCGGACGCGCACGAGGTGAACCTGCTGACCGGCGTCACCGGCGGCGGCGACCTGCCGATCGTCGAGATCGGCGCGCACTGGGACTCCGTCCCGGCGAGCCCGGGAGCCGACGACAACGCGAGCGGCGTGGCCGGCGCCCTCGAACTCGCCCGGGTGTTCGCCGGACCGGTGGCGGCCCCACGACGCCTGCGGTTCTGCTTCTTCGGCGGCGAGGAGGACCAGCCCGTCGGGTGTACCGGCAGCCGGGCCCACGTCGCCCGCCTCGACGCGGCGGGTGACCGGGTGGATGGCGCGATCGTGCTGGAGATGATCGCGTACCGCGACCACCGTCCCGGCACCCAGCGGTTCCCGGCCGACGCCGCCGCGGCAGGAGTTGACCTGGCCCGCTTCGGCCGGGCCACGTTCATCGCGGTGGTCGGCAACGAACGAGCGGCCGGATACCTGGCCGCGATCGAGGCCGCCGGACGCACGCAGACCCCGGCGCTGCCGGTCCTGCCGGTCGTCCTGCCCGCCGACCATACGGCCAACGGTATGCGCAGTGACCACTACCCGTACTGGCTCAGCGGCCGCAGCGGGGTCATGGTCACCGACACGGCAGAGTTCCGCAACGCGCATTACCACCGGCCGACCGACACCGTCGACACCCTCGACGTCGACTTCGCCGAACAGGTCACCCGCACGCTCGCCGACGCCCTGCGGCTCTGGGAGGGGACCTGATCGGCCGGTTGCCCGCCATGGTCCGACCGCACTAGCGTGCCGGCAGGTTACCCGGGGAGGAACGTCACATGCGCTGGCTCGCTGCCGTATCGGTGGTGCTGATGGTCGGGGTGGCCGGACCGCCGGCCGGCACCGCCCCGGCCGGCACCACCCCGGCCGGCGCCGCCCCGCCCGCCGCTGCTCCGGCCCGGCACCGCGACCGGTCGTACCAGCCGGACCCATTCGCGACCGGATTCGGATGCCTGCCATGATGGACCTGCACGAGGGCACCTCGATCCTGGCCCGGACACCGGTGATCCTGGGTACGTTGCTCGACGGCCTGACACCCGAGTGGCTCCACCGCACCGACGGTCCCGGCACCTGGAGTGCGTACGACATCCTCGGTCACCTGATGCACGGCGACGCGACCAACTGGCTGCCCCGGGCCCGGATGATCGTCGACCACGGCACCGGGCGGGCGTTCGAGGCCTTCGACCGGCTGGCGATGCTGAGCGAGCCGGTCGAGCCGGCCGCCGGGCTGCTGGCCAGGTTCGCGGACGTGCGCCGGGCCAGCCTCGACGAACTGTCCTCATTGGAGCTCACCGCGGCCGACCTGGAGCGGCGCGGCCAGCACCCCGACCTCGGCGAGGTCACGCTCGGGCAGTTGCTGGCGACCTGGGTCACCCATGACCTGACCCACCTGGCCCAGGTGAGCGAGGTGCTGGCCCGGCGGTACCGCGACGATGTCGGACCGTGGCGCGTGTACCTGCCGGCACTCGATCGGGTTGCCGACGCCGAGTAACCAAATCGGTGGCAGGCACCTACGCTCCCCGGATGACCTCCACGGTGCCGTCGGCCGACGGGATCCCCCTGCACTACGAGGTGCACGGGACCGGCGCTCCGGCCCTCGTCCTCGACCTGGCCGGCCACTCCGTGGGTGGCGACCTCAACGTCGCGGACCGCCAACTCGACGAGACGATCGCGGATCTCACCGCACGGGTCAGGCCGGCCGCAACTCCCACTGCTGACAGCCGTTGTTGAGCCAGGACCACAGCCGGACGTCGGTACCGTCGGCCGTCCCGCAGTTGGCCACGTCGGCGACCTTGCCGGTGGCCGCGTTGGTCAGCCGTACCCAACCCCCGCTCGCGGAGAGGATCAGCCGGAACCGCTGGCAGGTGTTGTTCAGCCAGCTCCACTGCCGGATGTCCGTACCGTCGGCGGAGGCGCAGTTGGCGACGTCCGCGACCTTGCCGGTGGCGACGTTCACCAGCCGGCTCGTGTCGTCGCCTTGGTCCTCGATCCGCCAGCGCTGGTTGCTGCCGCCGTGGCAGGCCCACTGCTGGATGTTCGCGCCGTCCGCTGTGGACGATCCGGCGAGGTCCAGGCACTTGCCGCTGTTCCGGTTCACGATCGTGTACGCCGTGGGCGTGGCCGCCGCCTCACCGGCCGGCCCGTCCATCGTCACGCCGAGGGCCACCGGCGTACCGAAGTTCGGCGTCCCGTCGGCGTTCCAGGTGAACCGCTGGGCCCGGGTCGTCCGACCGTTGCCACAACCGCCGCTGGTCGAGTTGTTGGCATGGTAGACGATCCAGTTCTCGGTACCGTCGGGCGAGACGAAGAAGCCGTTGTGGCCCGGGCCGTACACGGAGCTGGCGTCGTTGTGCTGGAACACCGGCGTGGCCAGCTTCGACCAGGACGCTGCCGACAGCGGGTTCCCGCTGGTGTAGGTCAACCGGCCCAGCTTGTAGTTCGGCCCGTTGCAGCCGCTGGCGGAGTAGACGACGAACGTCCGCCCGTTGCGCTGCAACGCCACCGGCCCCTCGTTGACCAGACCATTCTGCTGCTCCCAGCTGAACGTGGGGCTGGAGATGACACTGAACCCGCCGGAGAGCGTGTACGGGTTGCTCAGCGGCGCGATCACCAGGCTCTGCGGGCTGCCGGCGACGAACCCGCTGCCCATCAGGTAGAGCGACCCGTTCAACCGGAGCAGGCTCGCGTCGATGAGCCAGCCGCCGATGCCGAGGCTGGAGTGGGTGAGCATGCCGCGGTACGCGTACGGTCCCATCGGGTCGCTGCCCGCGCTCTCCAGGACGTGCGTGCGCTGGGTGTCGCAGCACGGCGCGCCCACCTGCGCGGCGGAGTAGTAGATGTACCAGCGGCCGTTGACGAGGTGCAGTTCCGGAGCCCAGAAGTTGTTGCCGCGCGAGGCCGTGCTGTCCGCCCAGACCTGGACGTCCGGGGCGGCTGCCAGCCCGGCGAGGGTCGGTGACTTCCGGATGCCGAGGATGTTCGTGAACGTGGTGGTGATCAGGTAGTAGTTGCCGTTGTAGAACTCCAGCCACGGGTCCGCGCCCTTGAACGACTTGACCGGGTTGGCGAACGGCCGGCCGGGCGCCGCGAGCGCTGGCGTCGCGGTGGCGGCCCCGCCGACCGCGAGCACGCAGGTGAGCACCAGCAACAGCCTGCGGGTACGCGTCATGGTCTCTCCTCAGTGGACGAACGGCCAGCCGGCCGCGTCCCAGGCGAGCAGGTTGATGCCGAGCCGGGAGGCGCCGCTGTCGGTGTAGTAGTGGTAGACGAGGATGTCCGAGTCGACGTCGGCGAGCACCGCCTGGTGGCCCGGGCCGTGGATCGAGCCGTGCCCGGCCAGGATCTGGGTACCGCCGCCGGAGGTCATCGCCACCCCGTTGCGGTCGAGGTACGGACCGGTGACCGCGGTCGACCGGCCCACCATCACCCGGTACGTGCTCTGTGCGCCCCGGCAGCACAGGTCGAACGAGACGAACAGGTAGTAGAAGCCGGCGCGCCGGACGAGGAACGGCGCCTCCACCGCGCCACCGGCGGTGGACCGCTGCGACAGGGCCCGGACCGCGGTGTCCGTTGTGGAACGCCGCCCCGTCGCCGGATCCAGCCGGATCAGCTTGATGCCGGTCCAGAACGACCCGAAGGAGAGCCACCACTGCCCGGCGGCATCGACGACGAGGTTCGGGTCGATCGCATTGTAGTTGACCGCGCCGCTGCTCTCGATGATCAATCCTTGGTTGGTCCAGGATCCGGCGGCGGCCGTCGGGCTGGTGGCCAGGAAGATGGCCGACCGCTGCGAGCCGAACGTCGATGCCGAGTAGTACAGGTAGTACTGTCCATTGTGGAAGGAGATGTCCGGCGCCCAGAGATTGCGGCTGCCGCCGGTGTACGTGCTGGTCCACGGCGCGCCGCCGGGCCAGACCACGCCCGCGTTGCGCCACGCGATGCGGTCGGTGGACGTCTTGACGGCGAGGTCGTTGCCGGTGGAGACGAGAACGTAGGTACCGTTGGCGGCTCGCACGACGGCCGGGTCGTGCACGCCGATCGAGCCGGTGACCAGGCCGGGGTTGGGGTAGGAGGCCGGCGGCGTGGGCGCCCCGGTGGTCGGCGCCGGCCCGCTCGTCGGGGCGGGTCCGCTCGGGGCGGGTCCGCTCGGGGCCGGCCCGGTGGTCGGGGCGGCCGATCCGGTGCAGACCACGTCGTTGAGGGAGAAGCCGACCGGCGCCGGGTTGCTGACGTTGTCCCACGACGCGTTGAAGCCGAGCCCGACGCTGCCCCCGGAGGGGACGGCGCCGTTGTAGCTCGCGTTCACGACCGTCACCTGGCCGCCGCTCTGGCTTGGCGTACCGCCCCAGAGCTGGGTGACCCGCTGCCCCGCGGTGAACGTCCAGGCCAACCGCCAGCCGTCGATCGGGTCCCCGAGGTTGGTGACCGTGAGGCTTGCTCCGAAGCCGCTCTGCCACTGGCTGGTCACGGTGTAGTCGACCCGGCAACCGGCCAGAGCCCGCGCCTCGACCGCCACCGCAACGGCCCCGGCCGTCGCGGCGACCGCCACGCCCGCCGCGACCAGAGCCCGCCGGCCCGGCCTCATCCCATCGAACATTGTCGACCTCCTACCTGCGCCGATGCTAGCGGGATTAGTATGGAAGGACAACTATCTGCCACCCGTCGGCCTGCGGAGGCGAGCGGGCGGGCGGGTCTGCTGGGGTACCAGCCTGGACGAGCCGGTGCCGGCAGACGCAGATGCGGCCGCCATCCACCATGTGGTCAGCAGATGCAAGGGCGATCGGTTGTTTGATCTGGCAGATGCGAGGATATTCTGACCCGGTGACCGTGTTTCGCATCAGTGAGGCTGCCGAGCTGCTGGGGGTCAGCCCGGACACGGTCCGCCGCTGGATCGACTCCGGCCGCCTCGCCGCGGCCCGGGACGACCACGGCCACCGGGTGGTCGCGGGCGTCGATCTGGCCGGGTTCGCCCGGTCCCAGGGCGGCGACCCGGACGGACGGGTCGAGGAGTCGTCGGCCCGCAACCGCCTGCGCGGCATCGTCACCGCGGTCGTCAAGGACACCGTGATGGCGCAGGTCGACATCCAGGCCGGCCCGTTCCGGATCGTCTCGCTGATGAGCCGGGAGGCCGTCGACGACCTGGACCTGCACGTGGGGTCCGTGGCCATCGCGGTGATCAAGTCCACGACCGTCGTGGTGGAGAAGGCGGCCGGCAGCAAGGCGAAGGGCACCCCGTGAGAGCACCCGCGACACTCATCGGAGCCGCCGCGATGCTGGCCCTGTCGGCCTGCGGCACCACCAACACCTCCCAGCCGCGCTCCGGCGCGGCCGGCATCACGGGGAACGTCACGGTCTTCGCCGCCGCGTCGCTGAACGAGTCGTTCACCCGGATCGGCAAGGACTTCGAGGCGGCGAACCCCGGAACGACGGTGACGTTCAACTTCGCCGGCAGCTCCACCCTGGCCACGCAGATCAACCAGGGTGCCCCGGCGGACCTGTTCGCCGCGGCGAGCCCGGCGACCATGAAGACCGTCACGGACGCCGGCAACGGCGAGGGTACGGCCCGGACGTTCGTCAAGAACCAGCTCGTCATCGCGGTACCCGAGGGAAACCCCAAGGGCATCACGGGGTTGGCGGACCTGACCAGGCCCGGCGTCAAGGTCGCGCTCTGCGCGGAGCAGGTGCCCTGCGGCGCAGCGGCGAAGCAGGCCCTCGACACCGCAGGCGTCAGGCTCACCCCGGTGACCCTGGAACAGGACGTCAAGGCCGCGCTCTCCAAGGCCAAGCTGGGTGAGGTCGACGCCGCGCTGGTGTACCGCACCGACGCCCGGGCGGCGGCATCCGATGTGGACGGTATCGAGTTCCCCGAGTCCGCCGCAGCGGTCAACGACTACCCGATCGTCGTGCTCAAGAGCGCGCCGAACAAGGCCGCTGCGCAGGCGTTTCTCAGCTACGTGCTCGCCGACCGGGGCCGGGCCGTGCTGACCGAGGCCGGGTTCCAGGCGCCGTGACGGCGGTACGGCAGCGCCGGCCCGGCACCCGCCGGGTACCGGTGGTGCTGCTCGTGCCGGCCGCGCTCGGGCTTGCGTTCCTCGTGCTGCCGCTGGCCGGGCTGCTCGTGCGCACACCGTGGGCCAGCCTGCCGGAGCGGCTGACCGCACCCGGGGTGCTGACCGCGCTGCGGCTGTCCCTGCAGGCCGCGACCATCGCGACGGTCTTCTGCGTCGTGCTCGGCGTACCGCTGGCGTGGCTGCTCGCGCGCGTCGACTTTCCCGGCCGGCGGCTCGTACGTGCGCTGGTCACCGTCCCGCTGGTGCTGCCGCCGGTCGTGGGTGGGGTGGCGTTGCTGCTCGTGTTCGGCCGGCGCGGGCTGGTCGGCTCGTGGCTGGACGACAGGTTCGGGGTGACGTTCCCGTTCACCACCGCCGGGGTCGTGCTGGCCGAGGCGTTCGTCGCCATGCCGTTCCTGGTCATCGCCGTCGAGGGTGCCCTGCGCGGGGCCGACACCCGGTACGAGGAGGCCGCGGCGACGCTGGGCGCCGGCCGGTGGACGACGTTCCGCCGGGTCACCCTGCCACTGGTCGCACCCGGCATCGCCGCCGGTGCCGTCCTCTGCTGGGCCCGTGCCCTGGGCGAGTTCGGCGCGACGATCACGTTCGCGGGCAACTTTCCGGGCCGTACCCGGACCATGCCCCTCGCCGTGTACCTCGCTCTGGAGACCGACCTGCAGGACGCGGTCGTGCTCAGCCTCGTGCTGCTCACGGTCTCGGTGGTGATCCTGGTCAGCCTCCGTGACCGATGGATCGCCGCGCCGTGACCGACCTGCACGCCCACCTGGTCGTCGACCACGGCGCCTTCCGGCTCGACATCGAGGTCTCCGTCTCCGCCGGCGAGGTGGTGGCGCTCCTCGGTCCGAACGGTGCCGGGAAGACCACCGCGCTGCGCGCGCTCGCCGGGCTCGTCCCGCTCACCGGCGGGTTCATCGACCTGGGCGGCCGTACGCTCGACGCGCCCGACCGTCGAGTGTGGACGCCGCCGGAGCGCCGGCCGATCGGCGTGGTCTTCCAGGACTACCTGCTCTTCCCGCACCTGACCGCGCTGGACAACATCGCGTTCGGACCGCGGAGCCACGGGCTGGACAAGCACGCCGCCCGGGCGCGGGCCGCGGCCTGGCTGGCCCGCGTCGGCCTGGCCGAGTTCGCCCGCCGCAAGCCACGACACCTCTCCGGCGGGCAGGCCCAGCGGGTCGCGCTCGCCCGGGCGCTGGCGGTCGAGCCGGTCATGCTGCTGCTCGACGAGCCGCTCGCCGCGCTGGACGCCCGTACCCGCCTGGAGACCCGCGCGGAGCTGCACAAGCACCTCGCCGAGCACCCCGGCGCGACGCTGCTGGTCACGCACGACCCGCTCGACGCGCTGGTCCTCGCCGACCGGCTGGTCATCGTGGAACACGGCCGCATCGTCCAGGAGGGCGACGCGGCCACCATCACCGCGCAGCCGCGGACCGACTATGTCGCCCAGCTGGTCGGCCTCAATCTCTACCGCGGGCGGGGCAGCCGGCACCTGGTCACGATCGAGGAACACTTCACGCTCACCGTCGCCGACACCGTGGACGGCGACGTGTTCGTGGCGTTCCCGCCCGCCGCGGTCGCGCTGCACCCGAGGCGGCCCGACGGCAGCCCACGCAACGCCTGGCCCGCCACCATCACCGGCATCCAGCGGCACGGGGACAACCTGCGGGTCCAGCTCGTCGGGCCGATCACCGCGGCCGCCGACATCACGCCGGCCGCCGCCGCCCAGCTGCACCTCGCCCCGGGTGCGCAGGTCTGGGCGGCGGTCAAGGCGACGGAGACCCGGGCGTATCCCGCGTCGTGACACCCCGACGGTCCGGCCGGATCAGCCGGCGGCCGCCGCCCTCAGGCCCTGGATGTCGATCTTCTGCATGCCGAGCATGGCCTGCACGACCCGGCCGGCCCTCTGCGGATCCGGGTCGTTCATCAGCTCGGGGAGCGCGGTCGGGATGATCTGCCAGGACAGGCCGTACCTGTCCGTCAACCACCCGCACTTGCCCGGTTCGCCACCGTCGCGGGTGAGCTTCTCCCAGAGCTCGTCCACCTCCTCCTGCGTCTCGCAGCGGACGTAGAGCGAGAAGGACTCGTTGAACGGGACCTGCGGGCCACCGTTGAGCGCGATGATCCTCTGCCCGTCCAGCTCGAAGGTCACGGTCATCGCGGTACCGGCGGGGAAGGGCCCGCCCTCGCCGTACCGGGAAACCTCCAGGACGCGGGAGTTCTTGAAGATCGACGAGTACAGCTCGGCCGCCTCCTCGGCCTGGTTGTCGTACCACAGGAATGGAGTGATCTTGGACATGACAGGCATCCCTTCGCTGGTCCGGCGGCTCTTGGGCTGGCCGCCGTCACCTACGCGTCGAACGGCGTCGCGCCGCTTCGACACCGGCCTTCAAGATTCTTTTAGCCTAGCCAACCCGGCCTACCATGATGCGATGACCAGCGCGTACGAGTCGCGGATCGACCGGGCGATCCGGGAGGCGCAGGAGCGCGGCGAGTTCGACGACCTGCCCGGCGCGGGCAAGCCGCTGCCCGGCTGGGGCGAGCGGTACGACGAGAACTGGTGGATCAAGGACTTCGTCCGGCGGGAGAACATCACCGGTGCACTGCCCGCGTCGCTGGCGCTGCGCCGGGAGTGCGAGGACATCCAGGAGCGGCTCGCGAAGGAGACGATGGAGTCCACAGTCCGCGAGTACGTGGCGGACCTCAACGAGCGGATCCGCCGGGCGCAGCGCGGGCACCTCGACGGGCCGGCGGTCGTCCTCTCCCCGTTCGACGTCGACGACGTCGTGCGAGTGTGGCGCGAGCGCCGCGGCGGCCGACGCTGAACGCCGACGACGACATCGCCCGGATCACGGAGACCCGCGCCGCCGGCGCGCTCGAGGAGTCGCTCCGCCTCGCGCTGGAGCTGTCCGCGCGGCGGCCCGACGACGTGCTGGTCGCGTACCAGACCGCCTGGGCCCACGACGTGCTCGGCCGGGAGGCGGAGGCCGTCCCCTACTACCTCAGGGCGCTGGCCGCACCCGGTCTGCGCCCCGAGCAACGGCAGGGTGCGCTGCTCGGCCTGGGCAGCACGTACCGGACGATCGGCCGGTACGCCGAGGCGCGCGCCACGCTCCAGCAGGGCGTCGACGAGTTCCCCGGATACGCACCGCTCAAGGTCTTCCTCGCGATGGCGCTGTACAACGACGGAGAGCCCAAAATGGCCGTCCAGACCCTGTTGACGGTGCTGCTCGACCGGACCGGCGACGAGGAGATCACCGCGTACCGTGAAGCGATAGCACTGTACGCGGAGGATCTCGATCGGGTCTGGCTGGACGGCGATTGAGCGAGCCCCGCAGGATCGCCAGGTGCAGCTCGCGGGTCGGCGACGCCGGGTCCACACCCAGCTCACCGGCGAGCGTCACGCGGAGCCGCTCGTAGACGGCCAGCGCGCGAGCCGGTTCCCCGGCCGCGACGTGGGCCCGCATCAACGTCCGGTGCGCGACCTCGTCCATCGGGTCGGCGGCCGCGGCCGTCTCCGCGGCCGCCCGCGCCGCCTGGCTGTCGCCGATCCGCAGGGCCGCCTCGGCCGCGGTGTGCCGGGCCCGCCGCAGCAGCATCCCGTGCGTGGCCCGGGCGGGCTCGGCCCACGGCGCATCCGGCTCGTCGGCCAGCACCTCCCCGCCGGCCAGCATCTCCACCGCCGGTCGGGCCGCCGCCAGCGCCGACGCCGGCTCGCCGCCCGCGAGCCGGGCCTCCGCCTCGGCGACCAGCTCGGCCGCGTCCGAGAGGTCCACCCGGACCAGCTCACCGAGCCGGTACCCGGTCCGGCCGCCGAGCACCGCCGGCCGGCCCAGGACCCCCCGCAGCCTGCTGACCAGCGTTGCCACGTTCTCCGCCGGTCGCCGCGGGACCCGGTCCCCCCACAGGACGTCGACGATCCGGTCCACCGTCACCAGCCGGCCCCGATCCACGGCCAACAGGGCCAGCAGCAGCCGCGCCTTCCGGCTGCCGACCTCCTTCGCCGGCAGTGCCTGCCCGCTGCGCGACACCGCCAGCCCGCCCACGAGCCGCAACCGGATGTCCCGGTCCGGCCGGGGCCAGGGGCGGCAGAGATCCGCCGTCCCCCGGCCCCAGGTCAACCCCCGAACCAGCTCCATGCCCTCTCCCCCTGTCTCCGCAGCGCATGGCGTCCTCCGATGAGGGTGCGGCACAGCTCTGGGGAACCGATGGGCAACCACTGGGGAAGCGCGGGGCCGGCGCCGCTACGGCCCGGTGACCCGGACCAGCACCGGTGGGCCGGTGAACTGGCCACCCATCTTGACCACGCCCGCGAGCAGCCCGTGCACGGTCGTGTCGACCAGTACCGGTGACTCCGCCGGCTGGGTGGTGTCCCCGGTGACCACCACCGCGTGATCGGTCCCCTGTGGACCGGTGTAGCCGAGTTGGCAGCCGACGACGACGAGCTTGGCCAGGTTCTCCCCCCGGATGAGCGCACCCGCGGTGCCCTGCGTGATCCGTACTCCGGAGAGCAGCACGTCCGTCGGGTACGCCCCGCTCTGCGCGCTGACCTTCACCGCGTTGCCGGTACCGGCCGCCGCACCACGCTCGATCTCCGTGTCCAGGATGCGGAAGTTCACCACCCGCTTACGGACGAGGACCGTCGGCGACGCGTTCCCGGGCACGCTGCGCAGGTGCAGCCGGGACAGCGTCACGTCCTTGATGTCGAGCAGGTGGACCGAACCGTCCTCGATCACCGAGTCGGTGAGCGTCACGTTCTGCGCGACCGCACACCCGTCGCCGCCGATCGCGACGGTGAGGCCGGCGGTGGTGCCGCGGCGCAAGGTCAGTGCCCGCATCAGGACGTTCTTGACGATCGGCTGGCAGGCGAAGGACGGGCCACCGGTCGGCTCGAAGTCGATGGCCTGGTCGCCGACCTTGATCGACTCGCTGCGCTCGACCACCAGCCCGTCGACGGCGCGCTGGATGCCGACGAACGAGCGGTCGCAGTCGATGCCGGTGGTGTCGCGGATCGTCGTGTCGCGGACCCACTCGGTGACCGAGCCGAGGAGCCGGATGCAGTCGCCGCCCGCGGACGGACCGATGACCGGCAGCGTGAACGAGACCCGCTCGATCAGCACGTCCCCGGTCGGCCCGGTGAGCTGGAGCAGGTGCGTCTGCTCGTTGGTCTGCGTCCGCTGCGAACCGTCCAGGCTCAGGTCCCGCACCGAGACACCGGTCGCGCCGCTCACGTCGAGCAGGCGCCAGTCGGTCGGGTTGGGGAAGTTCGTGCACCCGGAGCAGGTACCGGGACCGAGCATGGCCAGCGTCGTGACGCCTTCACCCTGACCGCGCAGCGCCAGCGTCCCGGTGATCTTCAGGCTCGGGATCGAGGCGGTACCGGGCGTCTGCTTGCGGGTCGCGTGGAACGTGCCTGCGCCGAGTTCCAGGCATCCCGGGCCGGCCTGTGCGGCGTCGATTGCGGCCTGCAGGGCCACCCGGTCGTCCGCACCGTCATCGGGCACCGCGCCGAAGTCCCCGGCCCGGGTACACAGTGGAGACTCCAATGGAGAGTCGACGGTCGTACCGGCGCTGGCGGCCACCCCGCACCCCGAGAGGACGAGCAGGAGCGGCAGCAGCAGGCGCGCGGGCGTTCTGCTCATACCAGTCATGGCAGCGAGCGTGGCGGCCCCGGTTGCAGCGCCGTTGCAGCCCGACCGCGGTGCAACGAGGCTGCAATGCGGGCGCGGATGCTCGCCGCATGCGCACCATGCTTCGTACCCTCGTCATCTGCACCGCCATGGTGGCCGCCATGCTGCCGGCCACCTCGGCCAGCGCGCAGCCGACCGACGCCCAGCTGGCCCTGCGCTGGGCGCCGATCCACTACCAGGACACCGACTCCTCCGACTACGACGCCGACTATCTGTCCAGAGTGGACTTCGATGGCGACTGGGACGCCCAGAACAACTGGGAGCACCAGGACGACTCGCTGTCCCAGCTCAACGCGGTGGTCTACTACTCGGTGACCGAGACCTCGACGCACTGGTTCATCCTGTACGCCTTCTACCACCCGCGCGACTGGTCCGACATCCCGGACCCGTTCAACCTGTACACGCACGAGAACGACATGGAGGGCGTACTGATGACCGTCCGGCGGGACGGCAGCACGTACGGCACGCTGCAGGCGATGGTGACCGTCGCACACACCGACTTCTACTCGTACACCCCGCTCGGCAGCCCGTTCACGAACGGCCGCGAGGACATCGACGGACGCGTCGTCTTCCACGTCCACCTCGGCGCGAACCACCCGACGACGTTCCAGGAGGCCAAGGGGCACGGCGTGTACCGCTGGGACGGCGGCTCGTTCCCGGGCGGCGACGGCGTGGTCTACTTCCCGTCGTCGAGCGGCGTCAGCGAGGTGCCGTCCAGCGGCAACGACCGCGCGGTGGCGTACCGCCTGGTGAGCATCTTCGCGACCGGCGGCCTGTGGGCGCGGCGCAACAACACCGCGACGTTCTCCTCGTTCGGCACGTTCCGCGGCGACAACGGGGCGGACAACGCGGCCAACGCGCCGTGGGGCTGGGACGACAGCGACGACGGCTCCGACCTGCAACGTGGCCGGCTCGCCCTGGAGCCCGCCCGGCTGGTCTCCATCTACTTCGGCAACGAGGCGCCGTTCGCGCTGACGTACACCCGGTACTTCTACAACTGAACGATTCTCCTGCGCCGTCAGGTCACCGTCGGCGAGTCTGGGTGCTTGGGAGACCACGACAACCGAGCACCCAGACAGGAGAACAACGATGTCGTTCGTCACCGTCGGCCACGAGAACTCGACCACGATCGAGCTGTACTACGAGGACCACGGATCCGGGCAGCCGGTCGTGCTGATCCACGGATATCCGCTCAACGGACGGTCGTGGGAGAAGCAGACGGCGGCCCTGCTGGACAGCGGCCACCGGGTCATCACGTACGACCGTCGCGGCTTCGGCTTGTCCAGCCAACCGACCATCGGGTACGACTACGACACGTTCGCCGCAGATCTCAACATGCTCATGACCGAGCTGGACCTGCACGACGCGGCGATCGTCGGCTTCTCGATGGGCACCGGCGAGGTGACCCGCTATCTCGGTCGGTACGGCTCCGACCGGGTGAGCAAGGCCGCCCTGATCGCCCCCCTCCCGCCGTTCCTGCTCCGCACCGGGGACAACCCGGCCGGAGTACCGCAAGAGGTGTTCGACGGCATCATGGAGGCGATCCGCACGGACCGCTACGCATACTTCAGCACCTTCTACGCCGACTTCTACGCGGTCGACGAGAACCTCGGCGACCGGCTCAGCGCCGACGCCCTGCGAGCCAGCTTCATCGTTGCCGCCGGCGCGTCCGCACACGCCACCCTGGCCTGCGTGCCGACGTGGCTCACCGACTTCCGGGCGGATCTGCCGCGTCTCGACGTACCGGCGCTGATCATGCAGGGCACCCACGACCGCATCCTGCCGATCGACTCGACCGGCCGCCAGCTGAAGAAACTGCTGCCCTCGGCGGAGTACATCGAGATCGGGAACGCGCCGCACGGCATGCTGTGGACCCACGCCGACGAGGTGACCAGCGGGCTGATGACGTTCCTCACGAAGTAGCGCCGGGCCGGATGTTCTGGTTGAGGTGGAACACGTTCTCCGGGTCGTACCGGTCCTTCACCGCCGTCAGGCGCGCGAGCTTCTCCGCGGAGTACGCCCGCCTGACGCCGTCCTGACCCTCGTCGGTGAGCACGTTCACGTAGGCGCCGCTGGCGTACGGCGCGAGCACCCCGGCGAGAGCCCGGGCGGCGGCGATCCGGCGGCTGTCCTCGGCCGGGTCGGTCCAGCGGGCCGCGGCGACGTACTCGACGAGCGTGTCCCGCTGGCTGAACGCCGTCGCCTCGTCCGGCACGTCGGCGACCGCGCCGCCGTAGGACTGCAGGCTGACCGACGGTAGGAAGTCGGGCTCGTCTCCGGCCCGGGACAGGAACGCCGCCACGGCCGGGTCCGGGAAGTCGCGGAAGTAGTGGCCCTTCCAGTACCGGCGGAACCGGTGGCCCTGCACGTCGTCCTCGATCCGCTGCAGGTCGAGGTAGCTCATCTCCTGCACCCGCACGGCGACCGGGGTGACCACCGCGGGCAGCGCCGGCACCAGCTCGCGCCCCCGCGCCGGGTCACCGGTCCACACCAGACCGAGCGCGGCGAGCGGCCGGCCGTGATTGGCCGGTGGCAGGAACTCGTCCGCGCCCGCGGTGCCGACCCAGGCGGTCAGCGTGGCCTGGCGCGGTACGACCGGGATCAGGTCGCGCCACGCCCGCAGCGCGTCCGCCGCCTCCTCCGGCCGGAAGAACACGTTCGCGACCAGCGCCCGGGTGCCGACCGGGTGCAGCCGGAACTCGAACTCGGTCACCACGCCGAAGTTGCCGCCGCCGCCGCGCAACGCCCAGAACAGCTCGGCGTGCCGGGTGTGGTCGGCCCGCAGCACCGTGCCGTCGGCGGTGACCACCTCGAACGAGACCACGTTGTCACAGGAGAGGCCGTACTGCCGGGCAAGCCAGCCCATGCCGCCGCCCAGGGTCAGCCCGCCCACGCCGGTGTGCGAGACGTTGCCGGCCGTGGTGGCCAGACCGTGCTCCTGCGCGGCCCGGTCCAGCGCGCCGAGCAGCGCCCCGCCCTGCACCCGGGCCCGCCGGCGGACCGGGTCGACCCGGACCGCGCCCATCGGGGTCAGGTCCAGCATCAGCCCACCGTCGGTCACCGGCAGCCCGAGCACGCTGTGGCCGCCGCAGCGCACGCCGATCTCCCAGCCCGCGGTACGCCCGGCGCGCAGCGCGGCGACCACGTCGGAGGTGCTCGTGCATCGGGCGATGACGGCCGGTTTCCGGTCGACCATCGCGTTCCACACGGATCGCGCGGTGTCGTACCCGCCGTCACCGGGTCGCAACCACGCGCCGCCGAAACCGTGCGGAGGTCCCTGTGTCATGGGTTCTCCCGTCGCCAGTCACGACGTTATCGAGCTCCGCCGACCTGCGGCTGATCGCCGTGGGAGGCGCGCCGACGCGAATCGTTTTACGTTGGGTTGATGACGGGCCGATTTCCGATCGAAGCCGTGACCCCGTCGGTGGACTGCGGCCGGTACCCGGCAAAGGCCGTCGTCGGGGAGTTGGTCCCCGTTTCGGCCCGTTCCTACCGCGAAGGTCATGACGCGCTGGGCTGCAACGTCGTCTGGCTGGGCCCGGACGGGGCGGCCAGGCCGTTCACCCGGATGGAGCCCGGCGAGCCCGGGCTCGACGGGTGGCACGCGACCATCCGGCCGGACGCCGTCGGGCTATGGAGGTTCACCGTCGAGGCGTTCGACGACCCGTACCTGACCTGGAAGGACGCGGTCGTCAAGAAGATCGACGCCGGCCAGGGGGCCGAGGACCTGGCGAACGAGCTGGCCGAGGGAGCCGCCGTCCTCGATGCGGCGGCGGAGACCGTACCGGCGAAATCGCAGGACTGGGTGCTCGCGGCCGCGGCGGCCCTGCGCGACGACGGCCGTCCCCTGTTCGCCCGGGTCTCCGGCGCCCTGGATCTGGCGGAACTGCTCTGGGAGCACCCGGTCCGGCGGCTGGTCACCACGTCCGAGCCGCACGAGATCTGGGTCGACCGGCCGCGCGCGCTCTTCTCCGCCTGGTACGAGATCTTCCCGCGCTCCGAGGGCGCCGTGCTCGCCGCGGACGGCCGACCCGGCAAGCACGGCACGTTCACCACCGCGGCGAAACGGCTGCCCGGCGTGGCGGCCATGGGCTTCGACGTGATCTACCTGACCCCGATTCACCCGATCGGCCAGGTCAACCGCAAGGGCCGCAACAACGCGCTGGTCGCGGGGCCGGACGACGTCGGGTCACCGTACGCGATCGGCTCGGCCGAGGGCGGGCACGACGCGATCCACCCCGCGCTCGGCACGGTCGGGGACTTCCGCGCGTTCGTGGCCGAGGCCGGACGCAACGGCCTGGAGGTCGCGCTGGACCTGGCCCTGCAGTGCGCGCCGGACCACCCGTGGGTCACCGAGCACCCGGAGTGGTTCACCACCCGGCCGGACGGTCAGATCGCGTACGCCGAGAACCCGCCCAAGAAGTACCAGGACATCTACCCGCTGAACTTCGACAACGATCCGGAGGGGATCCGCGAGGAAATTCTCAGAATCGTCCTGTACTGGGTCGCGCAAGGCGTCAAGATCTTCCGAGTGGACAACCCGCACACCAAGCCGGTCCGGTTCTGGCACTGGCTGATCCAGCGGGTCAAGGAGGTCGACCCGGACGTGCTGTTCCTGTCCGAGGCGTTCACCCGGCCGGCGATGATGCACGGCCTGGCCAAGATCGGCTTCAGCCAGTCGTACACCTACTTCACCTGGCGCACGACGGCTCCTGAAATGCGCCGGTACTGCGAGGAGCTGGTCGCCTCGGCCGACTACATGCGACCGAACTTCTGGCCGAACACGCACGACATCCTCACCCCGGACCTGCAGCACGGTGGCCCGGCCAAGTTCAAGATCCGGGCGGTGCTCGCCAGCCTGCTCTCCCCCTCCTGGGGCATCTACGCCGGGTACGAGCTGTTCGAGCACGTCAACCGGCCCGGCGCCGAAGAATACATCGACAACGAGAAGTACGAGCTGCGCCCGCGGGACTGGGCCGCGGCCGAGGCGGCCGGCGAGTCGCTGGCGCCGTACCTGACCAAGCTCAACGCGATCCGCCGGGCCAACCCGGCCCTGCACCGGCTGCGCAACCTGCGCTTCCACGACGTCGACAACGAGGCGCTGCTCTGCTGGTCGAAGCGGGACGAGGACACCGGCAACACGGTTCTGGTGGTCTGCTCGTTCGACCCGATCCACCCGCACTGGGGCAACCTCACGCTGGACATGCCCGCGCTCGGCTTCGACTGGCACGAGCGGTTCACGGTCACCGACGAATTGACCGGTACGTCGTTCAACTGGTCCGAGCGCAGCACCGTCCACCTGGACCCGCACGTCGAGCCCGCCCACGTCTTCACGGTGCACCGCCATGGCTGAGGCAACCCACGACCCGCTGGGCGGTAGCCACGTCGCGGCCGACGGCCTCGTCGAGCACCCCTCCGCCAGCGACTTCGGCCACGCCAAGAGCCTGCCCGCCGACAAGACGTGGTTCCAGCGCGCGGTCTTCTACGAGGTTCTGGTCCGCGCGTTCCTCGACGACAACTCCGACGGCTCCGGCGACCTGCGGGGCCTGATCCGGCGGCTGGACTACCTCGAATGGCTGGGCGTCGACTGCCTGTGGCTGCCGCCGTTCTACGACTCCCCGCTGCGCGACGGCGGGTACGACATCCGCGACTTCTACAAGGTGCTGCCCGAGTTCGGCACCGTCGACGACTTCGTCGCGCTGCTCGACGCGGCGCACCGGCGTGGCATGCGCGTCATCACCGACCTGGTGATGAACCACACCTCGGACCAGCACCCGTGGTTCCAGGAGTCGCGCCGCGACCCGAACGGACCGCACGGGGACTACTACGTGTGGAGCGACACGGACGACAGGTACCCCGACGCCCGGGTCATCTTCGTCGACACCGAGGAGTCCAACTGGACGTTCGACCCGGTACGCCGGCAGTTCTACTGGCACCGGTTCTTCTCCCACCAGCCGGACCTCAACTACGCGAACCCGGACGTGCAGACCGAGATGCTCAACGTCATCCGGTTCTGGCTGGACCTGGGCATCGACGGGTTCCGGCTGGACGCCGTGCCCTACCTCTTCGAGGCCGAGGAGACCAACTGCGAGAACCTGCCGGAGACACACGAGTTCCTCAGGCGGCTGCGTAAGGTCGTCGACGACGAGCACCCCGGCCGGGTGCTGCTCGCCGAGGCGAACCAGTGGCCGGCCGACGTCGTCGCGTACTTCGGTGACCCGTCCGTCGGCGGCGACGAGTGCCACATGGCGTTCCACTTCCCGCTCATGCCGCGGCTGTTCATGGCGGTACGCCGCGGGTCGCGCTTCCCGATCTCGGAGATCATCGAGCAGACCCCGGCGATCCCGGCCAACTGCCAGTGGGGCATCTTCCTGCGCAACCACGACGAGCTGACCCTCGAGATGGTCACCGACGAGGAACGCGACTACATGTACGCCGAGTACGCCACGGACCCGCGGATGCGTGCCAACGTCGGCATCCGCCGGCGGCTGGCGGCCCTGCTGGACAACGACCGCAACCAGTTCGAACTGTTCACCGCGTTGCTGCTGTCGCTGCCGGGCTCGCCGGTGCTCTACTACGGCGACGAGATCGGCATGGGGGACAACATCTGGCTCGGCGACCGGGACGGCGTACGCACGCCGATGCAGTGGACCCCGGACCGCAACGCCGGCTTCTCCACGGCCACCCCGGGCCGGCTCTACGTCCCGGTCAACCAGGATCCCGTGTACGGGTACCAGGCGGTCAACGTCGAGGCCCAGCGGGACAGCTCGGCGACGCTGCTCAACTGGACCCGGACCATGCTGGCCGTCCGTCGCCGGCACGAGGCGTTCGCGGTCGGCACGTTCCACGACCTGGGCGGGTCGAACCCGGCGGTCCTCTCGTTCCTGCGCGAGCACGGCTCTGGTGACGAGGCTGACGTGGTGCTGTGCGTGAACAACCTGTCCCGCTTCCCGCAGCCGATCGAGCTGAACCTGCAGAACTGGGCGGGGTACCACCCGGTCGAGCTGACCGGACGGGTACCGTTCCCGCGCATCGGCCACCTTCCGTACCTGCTGACCCTCCCCGGGCACGGCTTCTACTGGTTCCGTCTGTCCCCGCCCGAGGAGGAATCATCGTGAGACTCCCGTTTGCCGAATGGCTGCCGCACCAGCGGTGGTACGCCGGGCGGCACCGGACGATCGCGTCGGCGGCGCCGGTATTCGTCACCCCGCTGCGCGCCGACGTCGACCACGTCGTGCTCGGTGTGTCCTATGAGGACGGTGGTGAGGAGCGTTACCAGGTCTTCGTCGGCTGGGACCACACACCGGTCGACGAGTTCGAGGCGGTCGCCACGATCGGGGCGGACGGCGACCGGACCGGGTTCGACGCGCTCTTCGACGAGCCCGCGGCGCGCTGGCTGCTCACCCTCATCGCCTCCGACGCCGCCATCGGCGACCTGCGGTTCGTCCCCGAGCCGGACGTCGAACTGCCGCTCGACGCGCCGGCCCGGGTGGTCGACGCCGAACAGAGCAACACCAGCGTCGTGTACGACCGGTCCGCGATCCTGAAGGTCTTCCGCCGCATCCTGCCGGGGGTGAACCCGGACCTCGAACTGAACCGGGTGCTCGGCCGGGCCGGCTGCCCGCACGTGGCCCGCCTGCTGGGCGCGATCGAGGGTACCGAGGACGGGGAGCAGGTCTCGCTGGCCATGCTCGCCACGTACGCGGAGAACGCGGCCGAGGGTTGGGCGATGGCGATGGCCAGCGCGCGCGACCTGTTCGCCGAGATGGACCTGCACGCGGACGAGGTGGGCGGCGACTTCGCGGCCGAGTCGTACCGGCTCGGTGAGGCGGTCGCCACCGTGCACCGCCTGCTCGCCGACGCGCTGGGCACGTCGATGGCACCGCCGCCGGTCGAGGCGATGGTCGCGCGCCTGTCCGCGGCCGTCGCGACCGTGCCGGAGCTGGCCGAGCAGGCCGACGCGATCCGGGCCATCTACGAGGCCGCCGGTGTCGAGCGGGCACCGGTCCAGCGCATCCACGGTGATCTGCACCTGGGCCAGGTACTGCGCACGCCGGAGACCTGGCTGCTGATCGACTTCGAGGGCGAGCCGGGGCAGCCGATCGAGGGGCGGCGCCGGCCCGACTCGGTGATCCGGGACATCGCGGGTGTGCTGCGCTCGTACGAGTACGCGGCGTACCAGTTGCTGGTCGGCGAGGAGCGCAACGAGCAGCTCGCGTTCCGGGCCCGGGAGTGGATCGACCGCAACGAGGCGGCGTTCTGCGACGGGTACGCCAGCACGGCCGGCTTCGACCCGCGCGAACGCAAGGCGCTGCTCGCCGCGTACGAGCTGGACAAGGCCGTCTACGAGGCGGCGTACGAGGCACGGCACCGGCCGAGCTGGTCGTGGATCCCGCGCCAGTCGATCGCCCGGTTGCTGGGTACCTCCCGGGACGGCGCATGGACGACCTGATCACCGGCCCGGCCCGCGATCCGCACGCGGTCCTCGGCGCGCACCCTCTCGCCGGCGGGACGGTCATCCGCACGCTGCGCCGGGGCGCCGCCGACGTCGCGGTTCTGGTGGACGGTACCCGCCACCCGGCCGCCCGGGTGCACCCGGAGGGCATCTTCGAGGCGCGGGTACCCGGGACCGTGCTGGACTACCTGGTAGAGGTCGACGGCCGCCCACTCGACGACCCGTACCGGTACCCACCCGCCCTCGGCGAGCTGGATCTGCACCTGGTCGGCGAGGGACGGCACGAGCGACTGTGGACGGTCCTCGGCGCGCAGCCGCGCGACGGCGGTGTGGCGTTCGCCGTGTGGGCCCCGAACGCGCAGGGTGTCCGGGTCGTCGGCGACTTCACCGGCTGGGGCCCGCACGACGGCTGGCCGATGCGCTGCCTGGGGCAGACCGGCGTGTGGGAGATCCTCGTGCCCGACGCCGCGCCGGGGCACCGGTACAAGTACCGCATCCTCGGCCACGACGGCGCCTGGCGGGAGAAGGCCGACCCGCTGGCGACGCACACCGAGTCACCGCCGCGGACCGCCTCGGTCGTCTTCGAGTCCCGGTACGACTGGAAGGACGGCGACTGGCTGCACCGGCGCGCCTCCGGGCACCCGCACCGCGAGCCGATGTCGGTCTACGAGGTGCATCTCGGCTCGTGGCGCCCTGGACTCTCCTATGTGGAACTGGCGGACCAGCTCACCTCGCACGTCGGCGAGCTGGGCTTCACGCACGTGGAATTCCTGCCGGTGATGGAGCACCCGTACGGTGGCTCGTGGGGCTACCAGGTGACCGGCTACTACGCGCCGACCGCGCGGTTCGGGGACCCGGACCAGTTCCGCTACCTCGTCGACCGGCTGCACCAGGCCGGGATCGGCGTGCTGCTGGACTGGGTGCCGGCACACTTCCCGCGCGACGAATGGGCGCTGGCGCGGTTCGACGGTGCACCGCTCTACGAGTACGCGGACCCGCGACGCGGCGAGCACCCGGACTGGGGCACGTACGTCTTCGACTTCGGCCGGCGCGAGGTGCGCAACTTCCTCGTCGCCAACGCGCTCTACTGGTGCGACGAGTTCCACGTGGACGGTCTGCGGGTGGACGCGGTCGCGTCGATGCTCTACCTCGACTACTCGCGCAAGGACGGTGAGTGGACCCCGAACGTCCACGGTGGACGGGAGAACCTGGAGGCGATCGAGTTCCTCCAGGAGACCAACGCGACCGTCTACAAGCACCACCCCGGCGTGGTGATGATCGCCGAGGAGTCCACCGCCTGGCCCGGCGTGACGCGCCCGACCGACGCCGGTGGGCTCGGCTTCGGCCTCAAGTGGAACATGGGTTGGATGCACGACACGCTGGCGTACCTGGCCCGGCAACCGATCCACCGCAGCTGGCACCACCACGAGCTGACCTTCTCCCTGGTGTACGCGTGGAGCGAGAACTTCGTCCTGCCGATCAGCCACGACGAGGTGGTGCACGGCAAGGGCTCGCTCGTCGGCAAGATGCCCGGCGACACCTGGCAACGGCTGGCCAACGTCCGGGCGCTGCTCGCCTTCATGTGGGCCCACCCGGGCAAGCAGTTGCTGTTCATGGGCAGCGAACTCGCCGACGACCGGGAATGGAGCGAGTCCCGCGGGCTCGACTGGGGGCTGCTGCAGGACCCGGCGCGGGCCGGCGTGTCCCGGCTGGTGCGCGACCTCAACGCGGTCTACCGGGGTCGCGGGGCGCTCTGGTCGCAGGACACCACCCCGGAGGGCTTCCGCTGGATCACCGCCGACGACGCGGCGAACAACGTGGTGGCGTTCCTGCGGTACGGCTCGGACTCCGCCGTACTCGCCTGCGTGGTCAACTTCGCCGGTACGCCGCACGAGCACTACCGGCTCGGCCTGCCCTCGCCCGGCCGGTGGCAAGAAGTGATCAATACCGACGCGGAGGCGTACGGCGGCTCGAACGTCGGCAACATGGGCGCCGTCCGCGCCGAGCACCTGCCCTGGCACGGCCAGCCGGCCTCGACCACGCTGCGGCTCCCACCCCTCGGCGCCCTGTGGCTGACCCCGGGCTGACACCCAACCTTGAGCCGCTCCTCTACTGTTGGGTTCACAGCACGATCTTGTGACCCATAGGGGAGGTGGCCGGGTGACCGCCGTCAGCGAGCGCACGGCACCGTCGCGGGTGGCCGTGCGCCGGCGGGTCGAGCAGCGCCTTCGGGGTACCCCCGGACGGCTGGCGGCCGCCCTCGTCGGCCTGCTCTGCCTCGGCATCGCCACGGGCATCGCGGGCCTGGTCGGGGTGCGGCAACGGGCCGACCTGATCGACCAGGTCGCGTCGCGCAGCGGGCGGCTCTCGGTGGCCGCCCAGAACCTCTACCGGTCGCTCTCCGACGCCGACGCGACCGCGGCGAGCGCGTTCCTGTCGAACGGACTCGAACCGGTGGCCCTGCGGCAGCGCTACGAGAGCGACATCGCCGCCGCCACGGCCGCGCTGGCGCTGGTCTCCACCGGCGCGGGCAGCGCCCCCGCGATCACCGCCGCGGCCACCCGGATCACCGGGCAGTTGCCGATCTACACCGGTCTGGTGGAGACGGCGCGGGTCTACAACCGGCAGGGGCTCCCGCTGGGACCGGCGTACCTGCGGGAAGCCTCGGGCGTGATGCGCGAGCGGCTGCTGCCGGCCGCGGAGGAGCTCTACCGGGCCGCGTCCACCGAGGTCGACCGGGCCCGGTCCGGAGCCGGGTCGTTCCCGTGGCTGGCCTTCCTGCTGGGCCTGATGACGCTGGCCGGGCTGGGTGTCGCACAGGTCTACCTCACCCGCCGGACCAACCGGGTGTTGAACCTCGGCCTGGTGCTCGCCACGGGGTCGGCCCTGGTGGCCCTGGCCTGGCTCGGCATCTCGGCGGTGAGCGTCGCCGGTCGCCTGGAGGCGAGCCGGGCACAGGGGTCGGCCCAGGTCGACGTGCTCACCCACGCCCGGATCGCCGCGCTGCAGGCCCGGGCGGACGAGTCGCTGACGCTGGTGGCCCGGGGCGGCGGGGCCGCCTTCGAGGCGCACTACGTCGAGGCGACCGAGCGCCTGGCCGGCAAGGACGGCCGCGGCGGCCTGCTCGCCGAGGCCACCGCACGCGCGTCGGACGACGTCACGGAGCGGGCCGCCACGGCCGCCGCCGAGCAGACCCGGGCCTGGCTCGCCGCCCACAAGACGGTGCGCGACCTGGACAATGGTGGGCAGTACAACGAGGCGGTGGCGGCGGCCGTCGGGACCGGACCCGAGACCACCGCCAGCATCGTGAACGAGCTCGACACCATCCTCGCGAACGCGATCACCCACAACGGCGAGCGGTTCGCGCAGGAGACCCGGCGGGCCGACCGGGCGCTGGCCGGCATCGACATCGGCATCGTCGTGCTGACCGTCCTGCTGGCGATCGGCACGGTCTACGGGATCCAGCGGCGGATGGCGGAGTACCGATGAGAGTCGCGAGCCTGGTCGCCCTGTTGACGGCCACGGTGGCCCTGGCCGGGTGTGCCGGCGCGCAGCCGCCGCTGCCCGGCGGGGAGACCGCCGTCCAGCCGCCCCGGCCGGTCGGCGTGCAGGACCCGGCGGTGATCCCGAGCGCGAGCGCCGGCCCGCCGGCCTCGTGCGACCCGCGGGCCAGCTTCCAGCCGGCGGCCAGCCTGCCCGCACCCGGCCGGATGCCGTCCGGGTCCGCGATGGACCGGATCGTCCAGCGTGGACGGTTGATCGTCGGGGTCGACCAGAACAACTACCTCTTCGGGTTCCGCGACCCGCTCACCGGCGAGCTGACCGGCTTCGAGATCAGCCTCGCCCGGACGATCGCCAGCGCGCTCTTCGGCGACGACCGGCACATCCAGTTCCGGACCCTGAGCGCGGCCGATCGGATCAAGGCGATCCAGGACGGCACGGTCGACATCGTGGTCCGCGCGATGACGATGACCTGCGACCGCTGGAACGAGGTGGCGTTCTCGACCGAGTACCTGAGCGCGGGCCAGCGGATCCTGGTCCGGGCCGACTCCCGGGTCGATGGTCTCGACGACCTCGCCGGCAGGAAGGTCTGCGCCGCCGTGGCCAGCACCTCCATCCGGAACGTGGCCAACGCGAACCCTCCGGTGGTACCGGTGGCCGCGGTGAACGCGCTTGACTGTCTTGTGCTGTTGCAGCAGAACCAGGTCGACGCGGTCTCCACCGACGACAGCATCCTGGCCGGCTTCGCCGCGCAGGACCCGAACACGAAGGTGGTCGGGCCGCGGTTCAGCGAGGAGCCGTACGGGATCGCGATGCGCAAGGACGCCATCGACCTGGTCCGGTTCGTCAACGGGGTGCTCGCCCGGATGCGGGCCGACGGTACGTGGGCGGCGCTCTACCGGCGGTGGCTCGCCGACGCGCTCGGCGCGACCGCGTCGCCCCCGGTCGCGCGGTACCGGGACTGACCGTCATGTCCGACGAGATCGACCGCGCCGTGGTCGGGCTGACCGCCGCGTACGACCGGATCTCCGCGGCCATGTACGCGCTCGACGCCCACCCCGGCCTGGTGGTCCTCCGCGCGGGCACCCTGCGCGGCGAGACCCAGCGGCGGGGTGCGGAGATCCTGGCCCGGGTCGACCTGTTGTGGTCGCACTACGCGGCACTCGGTGCGGCGCTGGAGCAGGTGCGGTCCGGCCGGGCCGACCACCTGCTGCACGGCCCGGCGGTCGGGCTGGACGCCGAGGGCATGGCGCTGGATGCGGCGTCGACGGCACCGCCCGCCACCCGGATCCCGCTCGGCCAGCTCACCCAGGACCTGGAGCGCGGCGCCGGCGACGTGATCGCCCGGCTGGACGAGATCGACGCCGCCGGCACCAAGCTCACCGCCCGCTTCGCCCCGCTCACCGAGGCGCTGCTGGCCGTCCGCGCGGACGCGGCGGCGCTGGGCGGCGAGGCACCGGGCCGCACCGAGATCGACCGGCTGGACGCCGACATCGCCGAGACCCTGCGCCGGGCGCAGGCCGACCCGTTGAGCGCCGCGCCGGACCTGACCGCGCTCACCGCGCGGGTGGAGCGCATCGCGTCGGCCGTGTCGGCGGCCGCCGCGCTGCGCGACGGGTACCCGGCCCGGGCCGAGCGCCTCCGCTCAACCGTGGACGAGCTGGTCACCGGCCAGGAAGCCGCGGCCCGCTCGTACGCGGTGGCCGAGGAGAAGATCGCGAACACCGCGCTGCCCGAGCTCCCGGACGCGGCCCCGGCGTTGCGCGCCCACCTCGAACAACTGCGGCAGCTGTACCAGGACGCGCGCTGGATCCGGCTGGCCGAGGAGCTGGCGGCGGCGGAGCAGACCGCGGCGGCGGCCCTGTCCCGGATCACCCGGCTGCGCGAGGCGGCGGACGGGCTGCTCGACCGCCGGGCCGAGCTACGCGGCCGGCTGGAAGCCTACCGTGCCCGGGCCGGCCGGCTCGGCCTCATCGAGGACAGTGGACTGTCCACTCTGCACACCGCCGCGCGGGACCTGCTCTACACGAGCCCGTGCGACCTGTCCGCGGCGACCCGCGCGGTGATGGCGTACCAGCGCCAGCTCAACCTCCTCAGCGAGAGGGAGGCGCAATGAGCCGACCGAAGACCCAACGGTGTACCCGGGCCGGCTGCTCGGGTTCGTACGGACCCGAGGGATACTGCGACGAGTGCGGCCGGAAGGCGCCGGCCGACCTGCTGGCCGCGACCTCGGTCGCCGGCACCGTAGCCGCAGCCGTGGCGACAACCGGCAGCAGTGTCGGCGTCGCGGCCGCGAGTGGCGCCGGCACCACGTCCGGCCGCAGCCGCGCGTCCCGGGGCGGCCTCGGCGCCGGCCTGATCGACCTACCGCGGGTGCCGCTGCGCGACCCGGCGACCGCGGTCATGAGCGACCCGAAGCTGGCCGAGTCGCGGCGGTTCTGCAGTTCGTGCGAGAAGCCGGTCGGTCGGGGCAAGGACGGCGCACCCGGCCGGGTCGAAGGTTTCTGCCCGCACTGCGGCACGCCGTTCTCGTTCGTCCCGCGCCTGTCCGCGGGCGACGTGGTCGCCGGCCGGTACGAGATCCTCGGCGCCCTCGCGTACGGCGGACTCGGCTGGATCTACCTGGCCCGGGACCGGAACATCAGCGACACGGTGAGCGAGCGCTGGGTCGTCCTCAAGGGACTGATCAACACCTCCGACCCGGACGCGATGGCCGCGGCGGTGACCGAGCGGCGCTACCTCGTCGAGATCGACCATCCCAACATCGTGAAGATCCACGACTTCGTCCAACACCCCGACCCGAAGACGAAGATCGCGGTCGGCTACATCGTGATGGAGTACGTCGGCGGCCGGTCCCTGCGCGATCTCCTGCTGGCCGCCCGGGCCGAGGGCGGGGCGCGGGCCGTACCGCTGGCCGAGGTGCTCGCGTACGGTGCCGAGGTCCTGCCGGCCCTGGGCTACCTGCACGACCGGGAGCTGCTGTTCTGCGACTTCAAGCCGGACAACGCGATCCACGCCGAGGAGCAGCTCAAGCTGATCGACCTCGGCGCGGTGCGCCGCATGGACGACGACGTCAGCGCGATCTACGGCACCCCCGGCTACCAGGCGCCCGAGGTGGCCACCGTCGGGCCGTCGGTCGCCGCCGACATCTACACGGTGGGCCGGTCGCTCGCCGTGCTCAGCTTCGACTTCCGCGGCTTCTCCACCACCCACAAGGACCGGCTGCCCGGCCCGGCGGAGGTCCCGCTGCTGGCCCAGGAGGAGTCGTACTACCGGCTGCTGCGCAAGGCCACCCACACCGACCCGGCCCGCCGGTTCGCTTCCGCCGCCGACCTGCGGGAGCAACTCCTCGGTGTGCTGCGCGAGGTGCTGTCGTCCGCCGACGGCCGGCCCCGCCCGGCCGTCTCGCACCAGTTCACCCCCGAGCGGCGGGCGTTCGGCTGCCAGGCCGGCCAGATCGGCCCGGAGCTCGCGGCGACCCGGCTCGACCCGGTCGAGGTGGCCTCCGCACTCCCGCTCCCGCAGGTGAACGTCGCCGACCCGGGTGCCGGCTTCCTCGCCACCGTGGGCAGCGCGGACCCGGACGAGATGATCGCGCTGCTGCAGGCCGCGCCGGTACCCAGCCGCGAGGTGGCACTGCAGCTCGCCCGGGCCCGGATCGACCGCGGTGACCTGGCCGGCGCGGCGAAGGACCTGGACGCGCTGGCCGGCGAGGATCCGCTGGACTGGCGGGTGGACTGGTACCGCGGCCTGGTCTCGCTCGCCGCCGGGCGGCCCGGCGATGCGCGGGTGGCGTTCGACGGCGTCTACGACGAGCTGCCCGGCGAGCCGGCGGCCCAGCTCGCGCTGGCCGCGTCCGCCGAGTGCACCGGTGACGGCGAGGCGGCCGCGCGCTGGTACCAACGGGTGTGGCGGGTCGACCGCGGCCACTTGAGCGCGGCGTTCGGGGTGGCCCGGATCCGACTGGCCGCGGGCGACCGGGCCGCCGCGGTGGCCGTCCTCGACCAGGTCCCGGACAGCTCGATCCAGCACCTGACGGCCCAGGTCGCCGCGGTCCGGGCCAGCCTGCCCGCCGGCGCTCTCGACGACCTGCTCGCGGCGTCCCGCCGGCTGGAGCGCCTCGGCCTGGACGTCGAGCGCCAGGCCAGGTTGACCGTCGAGATGCTCGAGGCGACGCTGGCCTGGGTCACCAACACCGGCCCCTCCCCGGCACCGGCTGCCGCGCGCGTGCTGGGTCACCCGCTCAGCGAGCGCGCGGTGCGGTTCGGGTTGGAGCGGGCGTACCGCACGCTGGCCCAGCTCTCCCGGGATCCGCAGACCCGCATCGCGCTCGTCGACCGGGCGAACGCCGTACGACCGAGAACTCTCGTATGAGCACGGGTACGAACACCGCACCCGCGTGCCCCGAGCACGGCCCGCCGAGCGACCCCGGACACCGGTTCTGCGAGGTCTGCGGGCGCGACCTGGTGACCGGGGCGGCGCGCCCGGCGGCCGTACCACCGCCGGACGGGCGGCCCGCTCCCCCGCCGTGGGTCTCGTCACGGGCGCCCGACGGTCCGTGCGCCGGCTGCGGCGAGGACGCGAACGGCGGCTCGTACTGTGACCACTGTGGACGGCGGCGGTCGGCCGGGCAGGACCACGCGGTGCTGGACCTCGGCGCGTTCGCCGGCGCGACCGATCGGGGCCGCCGCAGGTACAACGAGGACGCGCTCGCGCTCGGCCGCGCCGGCGCGGCCCACGCGGCGGTGGTCTGCGACGGCGTCTCCACCTCGACCCGCGCGGACGCGGCCTCGCACGCCGCGGTCGAGGCCGGGATCGCCGCGCTGCTCGCCGCGCTCACCGCGGGCGACCCGCCGGAGACCGCGCTCGCCGACAGCGCACGGGCGGCCGCCGAGGCGGCCCGGAAGGCGGCCGTACCCGAGGACCGGGAAACCCCGCCGAGCTGCACGTACGTGGCCGGTGTGGTGACCGCGGACTCGGTGACCGTGGGCTGGATCGGCGACAGCCGCGGGTACTGGGTCGGCGCCGAGCCGGGCGACGCCGCGTGCCTGACCGTGGACGACTCGGTCGCCGGGCAGGTCGCGGCCGGGCGACCGGTACCGGTCGGCGCCCCGGCCGACCCCACCTCCCGCGCCCTGATCCGCTGGCTGGGCGCGGACTCGTCCGACGCCGAGCCCCAAGTGGTGATGGTGCGCCCGGTCCGGCCGGGCCGGCTGATCCTCTGCTCGGACGGGCTGTTCCACTACTTCGCCGCGCCGGAGGCGCTCGCCGCCGCGGTGGCCGGGCTGGACGGCGGCCCGGCCAGCATGGCGCGCGAGCTGACCCGGCTCGCGGTCGAGGCCGGCGGGCACGACAACATCGCGGTCGCGATCCTGCCCGTCCCCGAACGCTCCTCAGGAGGTGTGACGTGACCCAGCGCGCCGAGTTCACGGCCGAGGTCGACCAGAACGAGTTCCTGCCGGAGGGCGGCCGGCTGGTCGACGCCATCGTGACGGTCACCGCCAGGGGCACCGAGCTTCGGGACGCCGGCGGTACGCCGACCGCCGCCCAGGTCATCATCGTCGACACCTCCGGCTCGATGGCCGCGCCCGCCTCGAAGATCGCCGAAGCGAAGAAGGCCACCGCGGTCGCGATCGACACGCTGCGGGACGGCGTCGCGTTCGCCGTGGTCGCGGGCGACACGACCGCCACGCTTATCTACCCGGCCCGCCCGGGCATGGTGCCGGCGTCCGACCGGACCCGGGCCGAGGCGAAGCGCGAGGTGGCCCGGTTGCGGGCCAGTGGCGGTACCGCGATCGGCCGCTGGCTCTGGATGGCCCATCACCTGTTCCTGCGGCAGCAGGCCGAGGTGAAGCACGCGATCCTGCTGACCGACGGTCGCAACGAACACGAGAGCCCGGAGGACTTCGCCCGGGTGCTGGCGGCCTGCGAAGGCAGCTTCGTCTGTGACAGCCGGGGCGTCGGCGAGAACTGGTCGGCCACCGAGCTGCGCCAGGTGGCCTCGACCCTGCTCGGCACCGCGGACGGGCTGGACCGCCCGGAGGACCTGCCAGCCGCGTTCCGGGCGATGACCGAGGGCGCGATGGGCAAGGCCGTCGCCGACGTGTTCCTGCGGGTGTGGACACCGGCCGGGGCCACGATCCGGTTCCTGAAGCAGGTCTACCCGCACGTCGAGGACCTCACCGGGCGCCGGGTCGAGGTCAGCGCGCGGATCGGCGACTACCCGACCGGCGCCTGGGGTGCCGAGCAGCGCGACTACCACATCTCCGTGGAGGTCGAACCGGACCCGGTCGGCGAGGAGGTCCTCGCCGCGCGGGTCAGCCTGGTCAGCGGTGGAAACCTGCTCATCGAGCGGCTGGTCCTCGCCCGGTGGACCGACGACACCGCGCTCTCCACCCGGATCAACAAGCAGGTCGCGCACTACACCGGCCAGGCCGAGCTGGCCGCGGTGATCCAGGAGGGCCTGGCGGCGCGGGACGCCGGTGACGTCGAGACGGCGACCGCCAAGCTCGGCCGTGCGGTGAAGCTGGCCACCGAGTCCGGCCACACCGACACGGCCAAGCTGCTGGGCAAGGTGGTGGACGTGGTGGATGCGCCGAGCGGCACGGTCCGGCTCAAGAAGCAGGTCGCCGGCGTCGACGCGGAGCTGGCGAACGTCCGGTCGGTGAAGACCATCCGGGTCAAGAAGCAGCAGGAATGAGGAGTACGACGATGGCCACCTGCCCCAAGGGTCACCAGTCGGCGACGCTCGACTACTGCGAGGTCTGCGGCACCCCGATGGTGGCGCCGGTTGCGTCCGAGCCGACCGCCCCACCCGCGCCGCCGGCCGCGCCGCCGGCCACCGGGGGCAAGCCGTGCCCGGTCTGCGGTACCCCGCAGGCCGGCCGGTTCTGCGAGGAGGACGGGTACGACTTCCTACTCGCCCCGCCTGTAGCGGAGAAGAACACCCCGGCCCCGGAGCCGGCGTCGCCCGGACCGACGAGCGCAGCGAGCGCCGGCGTCTCAGGGTGGCAGGTCGAGGTCGGCGCCGACCGCGGGTACTTCGACTCGGTCGTCGCGGCCAACGGGGAGGACGCCGGCCGGCTGACCTTCCCGCCGTACCTGCCGGAGCGCCGGTTCCCGTTACGGGGCAAGCAGATGCTCATCGGCCGGCAGAGCCGCTCGCGCGGGGTGCACCCGGACATCGACCTCACCGGCCCGCCCGAGGATCCCGGCGTCTCCCACGTGCACGCCCTCCTCGTCGCGCAGCCGGACGGGTGGGCGGTGGTGGACCTGGAGTCGGCCAACGGGACGTACGTCAACGATCCGTCGTCCGACCCGATCCCGGCGCACAACCCGGTGCCGGTCGCCGACGGGGACCGGATATACCTCGGCGCGTGGACGGCGCTGACCATCCACGGGCCGGCCTAGCGCGGCGAGTACAGCCAGGGCTCCTCGAGGTCGAAGAACTCCGGCGTACCGGTGGCAAGCGCGTTCATCTCCTCCATCTGCGCCCGGATCTTCTCCGGCGGTTCCTTGCGCTCGCCCTCGCGCGCTTCCTCCTCCGAGGTGAAGTAGATCGCCATCGTGTAGGCGCCCCCCTCGTGCTGGACGCCGAGGCTGCCCACGACGTCCGGGCGGAAGGCGGCCCACTCCTCGGAGTCCTGCGACATCAGCTCCCGCGCCCGCTCCGGATCGGTACCCCGGCCCCGGATGACCTGGACGAACCCGGCCTGATCGGGGTCGCCCACGACGTCCACGTCGACCGCGATGCTGTCGGAGAACTCCACCTCGCCGGTGAACAGCGGGGCGGTCTCCGACCACCACCGGTCCTGCTCTGGCCGGTCGCTGTTGCGCCGCGCGGCATCCTCGGACTCGAACCGGGCCAGCGCGATGAACCGGCCGTCGTCGGTCACCCCCGCGGTCGAGCCGAGCCAGCCGATCGCGCCCGGTGCCAGGTCCTGCATCCACCGGTCCAGCGCCGCGCGGACCTGCGCGGGATCGGACACCCGACCCTGAATCACTTGTACAAACACCGCGACCCCCTTTGTCGCCGCACGTGCGGCTGTCTGTGACGATACCGCCGGTTAGCGCCGGGGATGGGTGGGTACAGCAGGGTCATGCCCATTGGTGCGCAACCCAAGGGCGCCCGTGGCACGGTCGGGCACCCGTACAGTGCGCTGAACATGCGGCTCGCCCTGGCCACCGTCGGGCTGGTCGCCTGCTCCGTGCTCGCCGGTCTGCTGCTGCGGGCCGGGTACGGCTGGGCGGCGGCCCTGGTCGGCGCGCTGGCGGTCACGGCGCTGATCGATCTCGTCGTCATCCAGCGCCGCCGGCGGGCGCGCCGCCGCACGGATCCGCGCCGGCACTCGCTGTTCGAGTAGCCGGCTAGCCCATCTGCGCGAGCAGGGCGCGATCCTCGTCGATGCTCTCGCGCAGCAGGCCCGACAGGTCCTCCTTCGCCGCGACGAACGCCGCGAAGACCCGGTACGCCTCCGGCCCCGCCAGCACCGCCAGATCGTGCGGCGCCATCGGCAGGTCCCGGTAGCCGGCCATCCGGCCGGCCGTCTCCCGCAGCCGCGCGGCGGCCTGCCGGAACTCCTCGGCGAGCCGCCGGTACGCGTCGTACTCCGGGCCGGGCGCGCTCGTCGCCGGCGTCAAGGGCGCCCAGGTGCCCCTCCAGGACGCCGGCCATCGCGCCGGCCACCCGCGAAAGACCCGCCCGGCAGGGCCGAGTTGTGGGCCAGGCCCTGACCGCAGGTTGGCTGATCCGCCATGAGTACCCCTCCCGAGGTGTCGGGGACGCCGTCCCGGTTCCGACTCCTGCCGTGCGAGCATCCACTACCCAGGAGGACGTCGATGAACAGGACCGGCCAAGAGTCAGTCAGGCAGATAAATCGTCACCAATGCCACCGCACCGGTCAGGTCCGACGTCCGGAGCCGGACCGGGTACGTCTCATTCGTGAGCCAGCGCGGGAGCAGGTTCACGTAGAAGGGACTGCCGAGCGTCTCGCTCGTACCGCCCGGCAGCGCCGACTCGGCACGCATCCAGCCGTGCCGCTCCTGCGCGACGAACCGCCGGACCGGCCCACCGCCGAAGGTGAACTCGTCGACCGAGTCGGCCCGCGCGCCGTGGCTCGACGCGTCGACCACGTTGAACCCGCCGTCCGTCGGCACCCCCGACAGTCCCGGCAACGGAGCCGGGAACGCTCCCCCGCCCGGCGGTACCGTCCATGGTGGACCGAGGATCGCGTCGAACGTGACCCGGTGCAGCTTGCCCCACCGGTAGTCGTCCTGGTCGGTCGAGCCGGCGAACGCCGGGGCGAACGCGGGCCCGGCCAGCAGGCCCAGCGCGTCGGCCACGCTGCGCAGCAGCAGGACGTCGCGGCGGTCGGCCGGGTCGGCGATGCCGGGTACGGCGAAGAAGTCGATGCCGGAGACACCGACGCCGTGCCGCTGGTCGAACCGGGCCAGCAGGGTCTTGAGGGCCTTCATCGCCTCGTTGCTGCCCGGCTGCGGCACGCCGTACGGCGCGAGATGGGCGTCGATGACGTTCTTCACGAACTGCCCGCGCCACACCGAGTAGACGGTCGCCGCGACGCTGGCCGCGATCTCCCGGTCGCTCGGCTGGCCGAGCCGCCCGTCCCGGTCGGCGGCGTCGTACCCCTGCGGGATCCCGGTCGGGGTCGTGTGGTCCCAGTGGCGCAACCGGTTGACCGCCTCGACCACCCGCGGGTCGTTCGCGAGGGCGGCCAGTGCGGGCGTACCGCTGGTCCGGCCACGGTCGAGCGCGGCGACCAGGTACGGCGTGAACACCTGCGCGTCGAGCAGGGTGACGTCGGCCTGCTGGGCCTTGACGTCGGCCGTGGTTATCCCCCGGCGGTCGGCGACCGCCGCGCGCACCATCTGCGTGATCCGCCCGCCGCGGAAGCCGTCGTACCCCACGTTGAGGTAGTAGATGCCCCCGGTCGGCCGGACCTGGTTGAGCGGGTTGTTGTCGAGTGTGGTGCCGGCCGGGTCGTTGTTGGCGTTGACGAACCAGCCGGCCGGCGGGTCGACCAGGTGCGGCATCTCGGCCGGCGGCAGGATCTGGTACGGCAGCGCCTGTCCCGGCAGGCGGGTGGTGGCCGGCAGCCACTCGTTGCCGCCCGTACCGTCGCGCAGGAAGTACGGCGGCAGGCCACGGATCGTGCCCGCCTCGAGATCCTCCCGCAGCGGCATCTCCCCGCTGGTGAAGTACGCGATGTGCCCGGCCACGTCGGCGTACGCCCAGTTCTGCGACCCGACGTCGAAGAACGTCAGCGCGTGCCGGAAGTCGTCCAGGTTGCGGGCCGTGTTGAACAGCCGGAACGCGTCCAGCTCGCGGGTCGGGGAGAAGCCGGCGTACTGCACGGACAGCGCGGCGCCGGTGGTCGTGTCGAGCGCGACGACCGGCCCGTTGTTGCGGCGCGGCACGATCAGCGTGGCCGCCGGCACGCCGCCACCCGGCGGTACCACCACGATCGCGTCCTGCTGCCCCGGCGTCCTGGCGTTGACCCGGAACGTCTCCGGCACCGGTACCACGTGCTCGTTCTGTCCCCTGTAGACGGTCGACAGTCCGCTCGGCGAGGTCGGGTCGGGCCGGACCTGCTCGATGTACGTGTCGGTGACGTCCATCGGGTTCGTGGTCGCGCCCCAGGCGATGCGCCGGTTCTGCCCGAGGATGACGTACGGCGTACCGGCGAAGCCCTCGCCCTGCACGTCCATCGCGCCGCTGCGCAGCGCGATCGGGTAGAACGTGGAGGGCGTGTCCAGCGACAGGTGCGGGTCGTTGGCCAGGATCGGCTTGCCGGTCGCGGTGTGCCGGCCGGCGATGACCCACTCGTTGGAGCCGAGCGTGAACGACCGGTCCGCCGCCTGGGCGAGGAACGGCGTGCGCTGCACCCGGGCGGCGTAGTCGCGGGCCAGGTCCAGCGCTCTGGCTGGAACGGCCGCGGCAGCTCCCGGTGAGACGCCCGCCGCCGCGGCAGCCGTCGCCGCCGAGCCCGACGCGTCCGGGACGGTCGAGGCGTCGCTGAACGGCTGCGTGCGGAACAGGTCCTCGCTGAACAGCGCGGCGCCGTCGAAACCGGCCGCCTGGCCCACCGCCTGGTACGTCTGCGCGACCACGGTCAGGTCGATGTCCAGGTCGAAGGAGAGGCTGAACGCGATGGCCTTGCCGATGACCAGGCTGTCCACCGGGGTCCACGGTGGGATCCGGGTCAGCTGCAGGGCGGCGTACTGGGCCGGCAACGGGTTCCGGGCGAGCCACGCGTTGACGCCGGCCGCGTAGGCGTCCAGCGCGGCCCGGCCCTCGGGCGACTGGGCCGGCAGGCCGCGCTCCGCCGCCCGGCGCAGACCGATCGTGCGGCTCTCGATGTCGTCCGCGAGGACCGCCTGGCCGAGCAGCTCGGCGAGCGTGCCCGAGGCCTGCCGGCGGGTCACGTCCATCTGGAACAGCCGGTCGCTCGCGTGCACCCAGCCCTGCAGGAAGAACAGGTCGCGCTGGTTCAGCGCGCGCAGGTGGGCGATGCCGTCGACGTCACGGGTCACCCAGGCCGGTGCGTGCAGCCCGGGGACCCGGACCACGTTTCCCTGGTCCGCGCTGGCCGGCGCGGCCGTGCCGACCACACCGGCGGGGAACAGGAGGACGGCGAGGATGCTCAACCACCGCTTGCGCATGTCCCGACTCCGATCGACATACGTGAAAGAGGCTTTGATTTCGCACCGTAGAACGCCGTCCGGTACCGGGACAAGGGGTCAGGTGGTGCCCGTTCCGGCCCCATCGGACGGTTGCGCCGGCAGCGACGGCGGCAGCGGACGCCGGCCGGTCGCGACGAGCGCCACCCGGGGCAGCTCCGCCTGCCACCCACCGTCCACCCGCAGGTAGCTGAGCTGCCGGACCTGCTGCCCCGGAGGCAGGTCGCTGGCCGGGTACCGGAACCACGCCTCCGCGAGCCGCGCGACCTGCTCGTCGTCGCAGCGGACGAGCCCGTACATCCGCCGCAGGTGCCGGCCGAGCGCCCGCCGTACCGCTGCCTGGCTCGGTCCGGCCAGCACGAACGGGTCGTAGACCGGTCCGACCATTACGTCGGCGAACCCGGCCCGGGTCAGCAGCCGGCGCATCTCGTCCGGGGTGAAGTGCGGGAAGCGGTGGCCGGTCCGGCTATACGGGTCGACCACGTCGCCGAACCAGCGCGCGGCCGGCGACCGTTCGGCGAAGTCGTGCAGCGCCAGCCGCCCACCGGGACGCAGCACCCGGTACGCCTCGCGGACCGCGGCGGCGCGCTCGGGCACCGGGATGTGGTGCGTGCCGTACGCGAGCACCACCGCGTCGACCACGCTGTCCCGCAACCGCAGCGCCTGCGCGGCCTGCCGTACCGCCGGCAGCCCGTGCTTCTGCGCGGCGCGCACCATGCCGGCGGAGAGGTCGCTGGTGAAGACCGTCGGCCGGGCCGACTCGGGCAGCAGGTCGGCGACCGCCCGGGCCAGCGTGCCGTCACCGCCGAGCACATCGAGGACGACGTGGTCCGGTCGCCACGAGGCCAGGTCCCGACCCGGGCTGGCCAGCGTGAACAGCGCCGTGATGCCGCGGCCGCGGATCCGCGCGTCGCGCTGGGCCGCCCGGTAGCTGTCGCCGCGCCCGCCGTGCTCGGCCGGCTCGAAGTCGACCGGCGTCACCGGCTGGTCCGCCGCCACGCGAGCCGGATCGAGCAGGGCGTACAGCCCCGGGTACCGGCGCCGCAGATCCTTGAGCAGCGGGTCAGCCGACGTCGAGGCGTTGGGCGTGGCGAGTGTCATGAGCACCGTTCCCGGTCGGAGAGTGTCGGAGGTACGCACCGAGCAGAGCAATGTGGACAGTCGCGCCGGCGAGGAGCCCGAGCAGGGCGCCCGAGGCGCCGAGCGGCGCGGCCAGCAGCACGGCGGTCAGCGTGGTGGTCGCGAGGCCGGCCAGGCCGGCCCGGGTGGTGCGGCCGAGCGCGGCGGTCGCCGCGTTCTCCAGGACCCAGGTGAGCAGCGCGGCCGCGAGCAGTACCGGGGCGATGGCCGCCATCCCGCCCAGCGCGGCCGCCGGCGGGTCCAGGCCCCATGAGCCGGCGACCACCAGCGCACCGGCCGGCGCGGCCACGTCCCGGACCAGGCGGGCGCACCGCCCGGCCGGCCGGTACACGTCGGCCGGTCGGACCCGCAGGGTGGTCGTGAGCCACGGCTGGTACACCCGCTGCAGGTAGTCCAGGACGTTGCCGAGGACCGTGTACGCGGTGACCGCGACGTAGAGGTGGCTGACCGCGACCGGACCCGACCGTCCACCGAGGACCGCGATGACGACGCTCACCGGCGCGGTCGCGAGCAGCGTGTTGAGCCCCATCAGGGTGGTGGTGCGGGCCACCAGCCGGACCGTGCGCCGGCGGGGCCGGGCGAGCCGGGCCCGCAGGACCGCGGCGAGCGTGGCGGCGACCGTCCCGGCCGTTCCGGCCTGCAGCACCAGGTAGCCGACCGGACCCAGGCCGGCGGCGAAGGCGAGCACCACCCCGCACCCGGTCGCCGCGGCCAGGACGCCGAAGCTGACCGGGTCGGCGTGCGGCACCCCGAGCACCCGCCAGTACGCGACGAGCGCCTGCACCGCACCGAAGCCGACGTTGGTCGCACCGGCCAGTAGCCACAGCCCGGCGCGGTCCGGGTCGGCCAGCGCGAACGGCGCGGTGAGCAGCAGCGAGCCGGCCGCGATGGCGGCGGCGGTGCCCAGGTGCGCGGCGAGCAACCGGCGCGCGAAGCCGTCCACACGGGAGAGCCGGGCTCGCGGCAGCAGTGTGCCGGCGGACTTCTCCGTACCCGAGCCGACCAGCGGGTTGAGCACGAGCGTGCTGCCGAGCGCCAGCGCGTACGGGCCGAACTCCTCCGTGCCCCAGGCCGCCAGCAACAGCGGTGCACTGGCGACCACCGCGCCCCGGAACGCGACCCGGCCGGCGACCAGTACGCCGACGACCCGCAACGGCGGCGCGGCGGTCACCGGTCCACCGTGGACGGTTGTGCCGGCGCGACCCGTCGCCGCACCCAGCCCACCGGCGCGGTCACCGCCCGGGCGGGCAGGAACAGCACCATCGCGGCGAGTAGGACGTGGACCGCGATGAACGCGTACGCCTCGTACTTGGTCGGCGGGTGACCGAGGAAGACCGTGATGTGCGAGGCCCAGGTCCAGACCTCCGGGATCGGCGTCCAGCGCGGGTCGGTGTGCGGGTTGACGAGCAGGAACGCCAGGTCCTCGAGGCCGGAGAGCATGAGCAGCAGCATCGCGGACGCCAGCCGCGCGGTAGCTCCGGGCGTGCCGCCACCGAGCCGGAACGCGAGCACCAGGCTCAGGATGACCAGCGGGATCGCGGTCAACATGTGGTAGTAGAGCTTGGGGAAGTCACCGTCCGACCCGGAGTAGAAGAACACCCGCGGGACGAAGTAGCAGAAGAAGACGAGGAACGACGCGGGGATCCCGATCAGGTGCAGCCGCCACCGGCGCAGCGCCGCGTCGTCGGCGAGCGCGATCGCCGCCGCGGCACAGGCGAACGGGGTCAGCTTGAACAGCAGCAGGCCGGCGCTGTCGACCTCCCGGTCGTGCGGCAGGACGAACCAGATGACCGCGCCGAGCGCGAGCCCCGCCGCGGCGAGGACCGCGCTCAGCCGGGCGGCCCGGGGCCCCGGGCGAGCGGGTCGAGCGCCGGAATCACCGCTCACACCGGCTCCACGTCGACCCGCAGCGTGGCCGAGCACCACGCGAGCAGCGCGTCGAGCGCGTCGTGGGTATCCGCGACCAGCACGAGGTACCCGAGCTTGTACCCGGCCTCGGTGAACGGACGGACCGGCTCACCCCGGCGGGTGAAGAGGTCGAGCACGCGGACGCCGGGGTGCTCGCGGATCTCCTCGATCCCCGAGACCCCGCGCAGCACACCGGGGCCGGGTAGCGGCGAGCCGAGCAGGTGCAGCAGGCAGACCCGCGACCGGGTCGGGGTGAGGTCGAACGGCCGGCCGACCGCGCGGGACACGGTCGCGCCGACGGTGTCCACGCCCCACGCCTCGGCCATCAGCCTCGGGTATGCGTTGCCGCCCAGCCGGGCGCCGACCTCGATCAGGTACAGCTCACCGGTGGTGGCACGGACGAAGTCGAAGTTGGCCGGCCCGTCGGTGATCTCCAGTGCGCGGCAGATCCGGACCAGCAGCTGCCGCACCTCATCCAGCTCCGCAACGGACAGCCGGGCCGGGATCAGGTGCCCGGTGGTGACCATCGCCGGCAGTGGGGTCATCCGCTTCTCGGTGACCGGGACGAAGTGTGCGTCGCCGTCCCGCATCCAGATCTCCACCGCATAGTGGCGACCGTCGACGTACTGCTCGACGCAGACCAGCCCGGCCGCCGACAGCGCCATCGCCTCGTCGATCGCGCCGCTGAGCTGCTCGTACCCGGTGACCAGGCTGATCCCCTTGCCGCCCGAGGCGTCCGCGGGCTTGACCACGACGGGCAGCGGCAACTCCTTCGCCGCCTCGATGAGCTCGGTCCGGTCCCGCCCGGCGACCCACGGGTACGTGGCGAGCCCGCACTCGGCGACGGCCTGCCGGAAGAACGTCTTGTCCATCGAGGCCCGTACCGCCCGGGCGCTCGGCGGGGCGGGCAGCCCGTACCGCAGCGCAAGTTCGCGGTGGGTCGCGAGGGCCGCGTCGCTCGCCGTGGTCACCACGCCGGCGAGTTCCTCCCCGGCGAGCGCGGCCGCTACCGCCTCGGTGTCGCGTGTGGACAGTGGTAGGAACCGGTCGGCGAGCGCGGCGCCCGGCGCGTCGGCCCGCCGGTCCACCGCGACGAGCCGGTACCCGCGCCGGCGCGCCTCGTGGTACGCCGGCAGCTGGTCGGTGCCGGCACCGAGCATGAGCAACGTCCCGCCGCCTACCATGCCGCCTCCTCCGCGCGGGCCACCGCGACCGGCTCGCCGTAGAGCGAGTCCTCCGGTGCCACCGGGATGTTCGCCTCCCGGACGTAGAACAACGCCGGCCGGGCGCTGCCGCGCACCAGGCGGTGCAGATAGGCGGCGACCACCGCGACCGCGGCGAGCAGCAGCGCCTGGCCGGCGAGAAGGAGCGGTGCTGCGGCGCCGACCGTTCGGCCGGTGAGCGCGGCGACCAGCAGCACCGCCGTCATGACCACGGCCGCGGCGTAGAGCCACACCAGCGGTCGCAGCGAGAACCCGAAGAACAGCTCGAAGCTGTGCGACACGAGCCGCCACGGACGCCACCGGGAGCCTCCGGCGGTACGCCGGGCGTGGCTGACGTCCACAGTGGTCGCTCGCGCGCCGAGCAGCGGCAGGGTCGCGATGAAGTACGGGGTGGCCAGCCGCAGCGCGACCGCGCGCCGGGCCACGTCGGCGCGGACCACCCGGAACGCCGAGGCGCCCGGCACCAGGGCGATGCCGAACAGCCGGCGGGCCAGCCACTGCTGGACGGTCGAGCCGAGCCGACGCAGCGCCGGGTCGTCCCGGTGGCGCCGGATGCCGTAGACCACGTCGTACCCCTGCGCCGCGGCGGCGAGCAGCCGGGGCACCTCGGCGGGCGGCGACTGCAGGTCGGCGTCGAGCTGCGCGACCCAGGGCCGGCTGGCGTACCGGAACCCGGCCGAGAACGCGGCCTCCAGGCCGAAGTTGCGCCCGAACGACAGGTAGCGCACCCGCGGGTCCTGATCGGCGAGCCGCTTGATGCGCTCCAGCGTGTCGTCGGTGGACCCGTCGTCGACGAACAGGATCTCCAGGTCCGGGTACCGCGCCGACAGGGCCGCGTCGACCGCCCGGTACGCGACCTCGACCTGCGGACCCTCGTTGTAACACGGAACCAGCGCGGTGAGCGGGACGCCTCCGGCGCCGGCGCTCAGATCAGCCGCTGCGTCCATGTCTTCGGCGTCCGCTCGGTCACGATCTCGATCGGCAGGTGGTACGTGAACTCGCGCGGGCCGGCCGCCCGGATCCACTCGACCATCTCGGCCAGCCCGTTCCGCAGCGACCAGCGGGTGCGGTAGCCCAGCAGCCGGCGCGCCTTGTCCGCGCTGCAGGTGGCCTCGCGCACCTCGCAGGGCCGCTCGGCGACGTACACCGGGTCGAGCGGGATGTCGAGCAGGTCGGCGATGATCTCGGCGAGCCGCCGGATGGTCACGTACTCCTCGTCCGGGCCGACGTTGACGATCTCGCCGGCCAGGTCCGGGTCCGTGCCCAGCCGGGCGAGCGGGTCGACCACGTCCGCGACATAGGAGAAGCAGCGCCGCTGCAGGCCATCTCCGTAGATGACCGGCTGCTGACCGCGCAGCATCCGGTTGATCATGATGGCCGGCGCGTTGCGGTACGGGTCGTCGAACTTCTGCCGCGGCCCGATGATGTTGTGCGGGACCGCGATCACCCACTCCATGCCGTGGATCTCGCAGACGTTACGTACGAGCATCTCGGCCGCGACCTTCGACACCCCGTACGGGTCGACCGGCGCGGGCGGCATCTCCTCGGTGAACGGGGTGGGCTGAGCGCCGTACCGGGCCATCGAGGAGCACAGGACGAACCGGCGTACCCCGGCCGCGGCCGCCACCGAGAGCATCGCCGCCGTGCTGGCGGTGGTGTGGTGGTGGACCAGGTACGGCGAGAAGACGCTGAGCCCCTCCCACGGCGCGGCGGCGCAGTGGTAGATCACGTCCACGCCGCTGAGCAGCCCGGCGTACGCCTCCCGGTTGACGCAGTCCGAGACCACGAACTCGACGCCGTCCGGCACGTTCTCCTTCGCGCCACCGAGCATGTTGTCGATGCCGGCCACCGAACCACCCGCGTGGAGGAAGTGCTCGGCGATGTGGCTACCCAGGAACCCGGCGACGCCGGTGACGAAGACCCGCTCTGCCACGCTCTGTGTGTAGTGGGGAATGTCGATCTCGGGGTAGAGTTCTCGAACGGTCTCGGACGGAGTCGGACGATGGGTGGTGGCTACTCGCCGGAGCGCCTCGCCACGGACCTCGACCAGATCCGCCGCCGGGCCGGACTCAGCTACCGCGAGCTGAGCAGGCGTACCGGCTGCCCGGTCAGCACGCTGAACGACGCGCTGCGCGGGCGGCGCTTCCCGCGGCTGGAGACCGTGCTCGCGGTGGCCCGGGCCTGCGGCGGCGACGAGACGCGCTGGCGCGATCGCTGGCTCGCCGCCGAGGGAGGCGCACCGGTCGCCGCCCGGCGACCCGTCGACTCCGGTCCGGTCCCCGCCGAACTACCGCACGAGGTGCGCGGCTTCGCCGGCCGCGGCAACGAGCTGGCCCGGCTCAGCGCGCTGATGGTCGCCGAGCGCACCGACGCAGCGCTGGCCATCGTCGCGGTCGACGGCATGGCCGGCGTCGGCAAGACCGCGTTCGCGCTGCACTGGGCGCACCAGGCCGCACCGCGCTTCCCCGACGGCCAGCTGTTCCTCAACCTGCACGGGCACCACCGGGACCGGGCGCCGATGTCGGCCGAGGAGGCGCTGGAGAAGCTGCTGCGCTCGCTCGGTGCGGCGCCCCAGCGGGCCCCGTCGGACACCGACGACCTGGCCCGGCAGTACCGCAGCCTGCTCGCCGGCAAGCGGGTGCTCGTGGTGCTCGACGACGCCGTCTCGGCCGACCAGGTGCGCCCGCTGCTGCCCGCCGGACCGGGATCAGCGGTGATCGTGACCAGCCGCCGCCGGTTGACCGGGCTGGTGGCCCGCGACGGCGCCCGTCGCCTGCCGCTCGACGTGTTCAGCCCCGATGATGCGTACACGTTGATGGTCCTGCTCCTGGGACGCGAGCGGGTCGGGCGCGAGCCGGACGCCGCCGCGTACCTGGCCGAGGTGTGCGGACACCTGCCGCTGGCGCTGCGGGTCGCGACCGCCTACCTGGAGACCGGGCGGCGGCTCGGCATCGGTGACCTGGTCCGCGAGCTGGCCGGCGACGACAGCCTGGGATCGTTCGGCGCGGACGGGGACGAGCAGACCGGGGTACGGGCGGCGTTCGCGCTGTCCTACCGGACCGTCGACGACCCGGCCCGACGGCTGTTCCGGCTGCTGGGCCTGGTGCCGGGGGCAGACGCGACGGCGCCGGCCGCGGCCGCGCTCGGCGACGTCCCGGTCGAGGACGCGGTCCGCTGCCTGGACGCGCTCGCCGCGGCCCACCTCGTCGACGAACACCTGCCGGGCCGGTTCCGGCTGCACGACCTGCTGCGGCGGTACGCGGCCGAGCGGGCGGTCACCGAGGAGCCGGAGCCGGCGCGAACCGCCGCGGTCGGCCGGCTGCTGGACTGGTACGTGGCCGGCGCCGACACGGCCGCGCGCCGGCTGCACCCGCACAGCCTGCGCCTGCCGGTCTCCACCCGGGAGCACGGGCCCGACCTGCCGGACGACGCGGCCGCGCTCGCCTGGCTGGAGGCCGAGCGCGCCAACCTGACCGCGGTCGTGGAACACTCCGCGCGGTCCGGGCCGTACGAGGCCGCCTGGCAGCTCGCCGACGAGCTGCGCGGATTCTTCAACCTGCGGATGTACCGGCACGACTGGCTCGCCACCGCGCAGGCCGGTCTCCACGCGGCCACCACGGGTGGCGACCAGTGGGCCGCCGCGGCCATGCACCACAACCTCGGCCTGGCCCACTCCCGGCTGGGCAGCAACGCGGCGGCGGTCGACCACTTCTCCGCGGCCATCGGGCTGTACGAGCGGCTGCACCACACCGAGGGTCGGGCGAACGTGCTGGTCTGCCGGGGTGGGGTGTACCGGCAGCTCGGCGAGCTGTCCCGCGCCGCGGACGACCTGCGCGGGGCGCTGGAGATCTGCCAGGAGTACGGGCTGCGCGCGTGTGCCGCGGCCGCGCTCGGCGATCTCGGCGAGGTCTACCGGGAGCTGGGCGAGCTTCACCTGGCGCTGGACCAGCAGAACCAGGCGATCCGGATCTTCCGTGAGCTGGACGCGGCGCGCGGTGAGGCCATCGGCCTGCTCGCGCTCGGTGCCACCTTCCGCGAGCTGGGCCGGCTCGACCAGGCGCTGGAGCACGAGTCGCGGGCGCTGGCCAAGTTCCTGGCGATCGGGTCGCGCGACGGGGAGGCGTACGCGCTGCTGCACCTCGCCGTCGTGCACGACGACGCCGGGCGGCCCGACGAGGCGGAACGGGACGCGACGCGGGCGGTCGCGCTCGCCGAGGAGATCGGCGACGACGCGCTCACCGTGGAGGCGCACCACTCGCTCGCCGAGGTGTACCGGCACCGGGGCCGGCTCGCCGAGGCCGTGCACCACTACGAGGACGCGCTCGGCATCGCCGGTCCGGCCGAGTACCGCGCCGGGCAGGTCAAGGCGCTCGTCGGCCTGGCGGTGTGCCTCATGCGCCTCGGCCGGGCCGGGGACGCGGTCGAGTACGGCCGGCGGGCGGTCACGCTCAGCCACACCGGCGGCTACCGGCTCGTCGAGGAGCAGGCGCGCGCCGTGCTCGCCGAGATCGGGGTTCCGGGTCCGCACGCCGAGCTCGCACAGAGTTGACGGCTGCGGGTCCTACTCAGGCCTTCGCCTACGGGAGTTCCAGGGTCACCCGGGCCCGGCTCGGTTCCGGTGCGCGCCGAGCATCTCCGCGGCGGCATCGCGGGAGCGTCAGCCGGGCAGGGTGTTCCCGCCGATCGGCGCGAGGACCTCGCCGGAGTAGTACGAGGAGAGCCGCTCGCTGGCGAAGAAGACGTACGACGGGGCGATCTCGTCCGGCTGGGCCGGCCGGCCCATCGGCACGTTCCCACCGAACGTGTCGACGTGCTCGGCCGGGAACGTGGCCGGGATCAGCGGCGTCCACACCGGGCCCGGCGCCACGCAGTTGACCCGGATCCGCCGGGACACCAGCGCCTGCGCCAGCGAGTACGTGAACGCGATGACCGCGCCCTTCGTCGCCGAGTAGTCGATGAGGTGGTCGTTGCCCCGCAGTCCGTTGACCGACGACGTGTTGATGATGGCGCTGCCGTCCGGCAGGTGTCCCAGCGCCGCCTTGGTGACCCGGAAGAAGCTGTGGATGTTCACCGCGAACGTCCGCTCCCACTGCTCGTCCGAGATCTTCTCCACCGAGTCGGCCGGCTGCTGGTACGCCACGTTGTTCACGAGCAGGTCCAGCCCGCCGAGTTCCTGCACGGTGCGCTCGACGACGGTCGCGCAGTGCCGGGCGTCGGCGAGGTCACCCGGGATCAGCACGCAGCGCCGCCCGGCCGCCTCGACCAGCTCCCGGGTGTGCTCGGCGTCGTCGTGCTCGGAGAGGTACGCCACCGACACGTCCGCGCCCTCCTTCGCGAACGCGACCGCGACCGCGCGGCCGATGCCGGAGTCGCCGCCGGTCACCAGCGCCCGGCGGCCGGCGAGGAGGTCACGGCCGGCGTAGTCGGCCATCTCGTCCTTCGGCCGGGGCGCCATCTGGTCGGTGTCGCCCGGGTACGGCTGCTCCTGCGGGGGTGGTGTCTGGTCGGTGTCCATGCCCCCGTCGTACCCGGGGACAGATCCGGCAAACCGGCAGATGAGCCGCCGGTCAGTCCTCGTCGACGTGGTGCTGGCGGCGGTACTTGCGCCAGTCCTCCCGGACTTCCAGGAACCAGAACACGACGCCGGTGAGCACCATCACGATCGCACCCGATATCAGCATCGTCGAGACGTCCATGTGCGGCAGGTTGAGCCCGGTCAGCTCGTTGAGCGACGGGATACCCAGCCCGTACCAGAACAGCAGCCACAGCCCGGCCTCGACCACCAGCACGAAGATCCAGGCCCGCAGCCGGCCGCGGACATGCGCGATCCAGTTGAGCAGGAGCGCCACGACCGCGAAGCCGATGATCGCGGCCGTCTGCCCGCGGTGGGCGGGAACCCACTCGGTGAACCACGTGCCGATGGTGTCGCCGAGCCACCGGATGAACCGCCAGACCTGATCGCGGTACGCGATCGCCGCGACCACGGCGGCGATCAGGAGGATCCCGCCCAACACGGGTGCCATGAGCCCACGGGAGCGGCGTCCGGGGTAGCGGTCTTCGACCATGGCTGCCTCCACTGGCGAACTGGATCCGGGGACGTCCCCGCCAGGCTCGCAGGAATCCGGCCGCCGCGCGATCCCGCGGTCCCCTTTGACTGGCTTTTGGGGCTCCGCTACGGCTTGCGACCGACCCCGCCGTACTCGGAGACCTGCACCGAGACGCCGGGCTCCTCGGGGTCGCGCCGCCACTGTGAGCACGTGACGATGCCGGGTTCGAGGAGTTCCAGCCCGTCGAAGAAGCGGGTGATCTGCTCCGGCGTCCGGGCGGTGATCGGTGCGGCGCCGCTCTCGTTCCACATCCGCATCGACTGCCGTACCGCCGGACCGTTGACCTCCTCGGTCGGGTGCGAGATGACCAGGTAACTGCCGGACGGCACGGCGTCGAGGAACCGGCTGACGGTCGCGGTGGCCTGCTCGTCGTCGACGACGAAGTTCAGGATGCCGAGCAGCATGACGGCGACCGGCTGCTCGAAGTCGAGGGTGCGCGCGGCCTCGGTCAGGATGGTCTCGGGATTGCGGATGTCCGCGTCGATGTAGTCGGTCGCGCCCTGGGGCGTGCTCGTCAGCAGGGCCCGGGCGTGGACGAGGACCATCGGGTCGTTGTCCACGTAGACGATCCGGCACTCCGGCGCGACCTTCTGCGCCACCTCGTGCGTGTTGTTCGCGGTGGGCAGGCCGGTGCCGATGTCGAGGAACTGCCGGATCCCGGCGGTACCGGCGAGGTACCGCACCGCCCGGCCGAGGAACTCGCGGTCGGCGCGCGCGGAGAGCATCAGCTCCGGCATCAGGGCGAGGGCCTGGTCCGCAGCTTCGCGGTCGGCGGCGAAATTGTCCTTGCCGCCGAGGAGGTAATTCCAGAGCCGGGCCGAGTGGGCGACGCTGGTGTCGATCGCCGGTTGCTCGCGGCTGGCAGGGGACGAGAGGTCGGTCACGGCATCGCCTTTCCGAATACTGCGCCTGAGGGGCTCGGGAATACGGGCAGAGTAGTCGCCACCTCCGGTCGGGACCACCCGCCCGGGACGGAAGGCCACCTATCGGGTGTTCTCCGCGGCATCAAGATCTCGCAACATCTCTTCGAGGATTGACACGGTACGCACGGGCGGTGCGGCCTCGACCGAGAGCCGGGTCATCGCGGCCGCGTAGGTGTCCACGTCATCGCGTTTGTCGAGATAGAGCGCGGTCGTGATCTGCTCGAGGTACACGACGTCGGGCAGATCCTGGTCGGGAAACCGCAGGATGGTGAACGCCCCGCCGGCCGCCGAATGCCCGCCGGCGTCGAACGGGACCACCTGGATGGTGACATTAGGCAATTTAGTAGCTTCAATGAGCGCGGCGATCTGCCCCCGCATCACCGCCCGGCCGCCCATCAACCGGCGCAGCACCGCCTCGTCGAGCACCGCCCACAGCTGCGGAGGGTCGGCCTTGGTCAGCAACTGCTGGCGGGCCATCCGGAGGTCGACCCGGCGGTCGATCTCCTCCGGCGGCGCGTGCCCGTGGCCGATCATGATCACCGCACGCGCGTAGTCCCGCGTCTGCAGCAGGCCCGGTACGAACTGCACCTCGTACGTCCGGATCAGCACGGCGGCCGACTCCAGCCCGATGAACGATTGGAACCAGGTGGGCTGCACGTCGCTGTACTGCTGCCACCACCCCGGCTCGTTGGCCTGCCGGGCAAGCAGGAGCAGGGCCTCCCGCTCCCGGTCGTCCGTGACGCCGTAGAGGGTGAGCAGGTCGGCGACGTCACGCTCCTTGAAGCTGACCCGGCCCAGCTCCATCCGGCTGATCTTCGATTCGGACGCCCGGATCTCCCATCCGGCATTCTCGCGGCTGACACCCTTCGCCTCGCGCAGCCTGCGTAGCTGGGAACCGAGCAGCATGCGCAGCACCGTGGGGCCCGCCGTCGTCCCGCCCTCGGGTTGAGCCGTTGTCACGTACCGGCCTCCGGAAACTCAACTCGGCCGTAACAGCCCCCGTATCCCGCGGCACAAGCATGCCATGAGCACCTGTCGCGGCGTACGGGTGATCCAATTGTCACGGGATGAGATGGTCGAAGTCGCCGTCCCGCGCGCCGAGCACGAATGCGGCGATCTCCTGCACCGTGTAGATCAAGATCGGCCCGTCCGGGTCCCTCGAATTGCGTACCGCGATTCCAGCCCCGTCCGGCAGTTCCGCAATCTCCACGCAGCTACCGCTGGCATTGCTTCGGCCACTCTTCCGCCACATGACTTCGGGCAGCTCAGTGGCTGACATGCCGGTGTAGATATCGGTCATCTAACTCTCTCTGAAGCTCGCGTCCGGGCTTCGGTCATCAATGCCGCTCTCCGTTTGCACGTGCATCTGCTTCTTGCGCCTGCACGGGATAACAGGGATGATAACTCTCGTGCGAGCGCCGATCCTTCGGGCTTGCCAGCAAAAACTGGACCTTGAAAGCCGATCACTCGCCGGACGGATGGCCGAACGTGGGAACCGTTCGGGCGACGCGCACAGCACGCGTGACGCCGCCGCCAGCGCGTCTCTCGCGCGTCGCCCATCGGTCGACGTCTCGCAGTGGTCTGGATCGGCGCTCGCTCCTGACTGACCGCAACACCACACTTACCAGGCGCTAGGTAGGGGGCTAGAGAATGCCAGCTCCGACCATCGACCCTAATCACCGTGACCCGACCGAAGTGGCGGCAACTGACACCTATCGGCCCAACGACCCGGTGTGGGTCTACCGCGACGGAGTGTGGCGTGCCGGCATTGTCGATGGCTCGTCCAAGCTCGCGGCGACAGTGATCTACCGGTCCAACGGCGCCCGGGGGATCGGGGTCGACATCCGCACGGCGCCCTACGTGCTCGCCCGCAGCGAGATGGACCCGCTCATCGACTCGCTGTAAGTACCAACCGCCGGTCAGGCCACGCAACCGGGCGTCGCGACCTGGAGCACCCGCCAACGGCCGGCGGTCCATTCGAGGATCAGGATGCAGTTGGTGAACGACAGCCCGGCGAGACTGGCCCGGGCCACGCCGGCCGGATCCAGGGTGGTACGCGGGCTGCGGTCCACGGTCGCGTCGTACACCGACCGGTCCAATGTGGAGAAACTGTTGTTGTTCACGAAACGGACCACGTACCCGCCGCCGCGCAAGGAGCCGCCGGTGGCGTAGCTGGAGCGGATCGTGTCGATCGCCGCCTGGCACTCGGCACAGCCCGGGTTGGTCGCCGCCACCAGGGCCGCCGTGTCGCCGGTGGCCGTGGCGTACCCGAGCAGTTCGAACCAGTAGCGCACGAACTCGATGCCGCCCTGGATCGTCGCCGTCGTCGCGGTCGCCGGGAGGGCCGGCGCGCGTACCGCGGAGGGGCCTGCCGATGCGGTGCCGCGCCGGCCCGTCTGCGCCTCCCCCGGCGGGCTCAACGCCTTCACCGCGGCGAACGCACCGACCACCGCGGCGGCGGCCAGCACCGCCACGACGGCGAGGCGGGTCACCGGCGGGCGCGCACGCCGCTGGTGGACCCCCGCCACCGGCCCACCCACCGGCCGGCCCACCGGCTGATCCACCAGCCCTGCCCCCGGCCCTGCCCCCGGCCGGTCCACCGGTCGCCGCCGCAGCCGGGACAGCTCGGGGATCAGCTCGCGCAGCCGGTCCGCCACCGCGGCCGCATCCGGGCGGGCGGCCGGATCCGCGTCGACACAACGATCGACCAGGTCTAGCAGCCGGCGATCGGGCTCGACGCCGTGGAAGTCGGCGCGCCACGGCGTACCGGTGAGCATCTCGTAGAGCAGGACACCGAGCGCGTAGACGTCGGCCGGCTCGCTGTCGCTGCCTTCCGGCGCCCGGTACGCCGACGGCGCGGGCCGCTCGCCGTCGCGTACCAGTGACCTGACCGCGAAGTCGGTGACCCGGACCGTCCCACCCTCGGGCGGCGGAACGACCACATTGGATGGTTTGAGTTCGCCGTGCACGATGCCGAGCCGGTGCGCGGTCGCCAGCGCCTCGGCGAGGGTTACGGCCAGCTCGGCCGCGGGCGCCGGCGCGAGCGGGCCGTTCGTGGTCAGGTACCGAGCCAGGTCCACACCGGGCACGAGATCGCTGACCAGGCCGATGTCGCCCTCGGCGACGACCACGTCCAGCAGCCGCGCGATGCCGTGATGCCAGAGCGCGCCGAGCGCGGACCGCGCCCCGATCAGCCGGTCGGCCAGCCCGGGGTCAGCGGTGAGCGGCGGGCGCAGCAGCTTCACCGCGACCGGCCGGCCGCTGGCGCCGTCGACGCCCTGCCAGATCTCGGTGGCGGCGCCACCGGCGCCGCCGGCGAGCAGATCGGTCAACAGGTAACGGCCGCCCAGCATGCGGCTCATGGCGCCGGTTCCACCCCCTGACAGACCGCCCCCGCCTGGTACTTCCGTTACCGCTGCTCACACATCTACCGTCGTAGTCTGCAACACCTCGGGGAGAAGGAACACTGCTAGGCGTTCCGCGTCAGTAACCGTGCGCAGAGTAGTCACGACCGAGGAGACGCCGATGTCGACCATCGCGCGGCACCGTCAACCCGGACACGCCGGCTGGATCATCGCCGGCGTCGCCAGTCTCGCGCTGGTCCTGGGCGGTACGGCGGTCGCGTACGTCTTCTACGCGGACCGGGGCTGCGGCGAGCCGGTCACCGCGACGATCGCGACGTCGTCCGACCAGTTCCCCGTCCTGAGCCGGCTCGCGACACAGTGGACTGCCGGAAATCCGACAGTTGACGGGCGTTGCGCGCGGGTCGAGGTCCGGGCCGTCGCGTCGCACGCCGTGGCCGCCGCGCTGGGGCCCAACTGGGACGAGCAGCGCGACGGCGCTCGCCCGGACGTCTGGGCGCCCGAGTCGACCGCGTGGCTGCTGGTCGCGGCGAGCCGGCCGGATGCCTCGAGCCTGCTGCCGACCGGTACGCCGCCGGCCCTCGCGTTCTCGCCGGTGGTCCTGGCGATGCAGCGGCCGATGGCGGAGGCGCTCGGCTGGCCGGCGCGGGAGATCGGCTGGGCGGACCTGCTCGGCGGGTTCGCCCGCGGCCAGACCTGGGCGCGTTTCGGCCATCCCGAGTGGGGCGAGCTGCGCCTGGCGCTGACCGACCCGACGCGCTCGGTGGCCGGCCTCGCCGGCGTCCTGTCCGCCCTGGACCTCGACAACGACAACACGATGAGCGACCAGGAACTGCTCGGCGGCGTGGTCTTCTCGCAGTTCGTCACCGAGCTGGCCGACAACACCGAGGTGCTGCTGCGCCGGTACGCCGACGTCGGCGCAACGAGCCGGGCGGCCCAGCTGCCGGCCGGGTTCCCGGTGGTGGAACGGGATCTCGCGCTGCACTCGGCCGGCGGCTCCGCGGTCCCGCTCGTACCGGTGTACCTGCGCGACGTCAGCTCGGTCGCGGACTACCCCTATGTCGTGCTGCGCGCCCCCTGGGTGGACCAGCTCCGGCACCGGGTCGCCACGGAGTTCCTCGCGTACCTGCAGGGTACGGCCGGCCGGACCGCGTACGGCGAAGCGGGTTTCCGGGACACCGAGTACGCCGCCCGCAACACCACCCTGCTCTCGCTGGAGCACGGGTTCAAGCCGCGGACCGGCCCGCCGACCCGGGTACCCACCGCGCAGTCCCTCGGCCAGCTTCTCGGCGTCTGGGCCGTGCTGCTGCGCCCGAACAACGTCCTCCTCGCGCTGGACACGTCCGGCTCGATGAACGATCTCGTCGGCGGCACCACCACGACCCGGCTGCAACTGTTGCAGCGGGCCGCGATCGAGGGCATCTCGCTGCTGACCAACCAGACCACGGTCGGGCTGTGGGAGTTCTCCTCCAAGCTGACGCCGACGACCGACTTCCGCGAGCTGGTCCCGGTCGGGCGGGCCGGCGACACCGTCGCCGGTGTCAAGCGCCGCACCGCGATGGTGGCCGCGGTCCAGGGCCTGCGGGCGACCGGCGGCACCGGGCTGTACGACACCATCTACGCGGCCTACCTGGCGATGCAGCGGTCGTGGATCCCCGGCGCCTCGAACGCGCTCGTCATCATCACCGACGGACGCAACGAGGACGACGTCGGCATGGACCTGGCGCAGCTGACCGCTGCCCTGAAGCAGGCGGTCCGCGCCGACCGTCCCCTGCCGATCGTCGCGATCGCGGTGGGCCCGGCCGCCGATGCCCAGGCCCTGAACCAGATCTCGACCGCCACCGGCGGCCGTACGTTCACCGCGCGGGACGAGCGAACCGCGATCCAGCAGATCGTGCTCGCCTTCGCCGGCCGGATCTCCTAGGAGCTGCGCATGGCCCACGTCTTCGACCCCGACATCGTCCACGAGTGCGCGCTCGCCTGCCTGGGCAAGCCGAAGCCGGCGATGTTCGACGCGTTCGCCGAGGCCATGGAGGCCAAGTACCCGGACCGGCTCGACCTCGACCAGCCCTGGATCTTCAGTATCGCGGGCGGTGCGATGATCCAGATGAAGCTCTACTACGCGTCGATATTCGAGTACATCATGATCTGGGGGACCCCGATCGGCTCCGAGGGCCACTCGGGGCGGCACGCGGTCGGGTTCTGGGACACCGTGATCGACGGCGAGATGTGGTACTACGGCGAGGGCCAGTTCGACAAGCGCGCCTACCGGCCGGGCGACCGGGTCTACGTCGGCCCCAACCAGGCCCGCGCGATGAACTTCACCCCCGGCGTCTGGGCGGTGGAGTACGCTCGTGGACCGTTGCCGCTGTCCATCCCCTTTGGACTCGCCGACGAGCTGGTCAGCACGCTCGACTTCGCCACGGCCGCGCAGACGTTGAGCATCTACGCGTCGCTGGTCGGCCACCACTGGCGCCAGCCGCACGCCGACGGCTCGCCGCCGTCCCTGCTGCGGCGCTCCCTCGGCACCGTCCTCGGCATCGTCGGCCCGACGGTCACCCGTCTGGTGCGCCCGCCGGAGCCGAACGACGAGATTCCGTCGGATACATCGCCCGCGTCCTGGCCGACGCGAGGCTGACGGCCGCCCGCCGGGTCAGCAACCGTTGCGCCGCGGCGGCGGCCAGTCGGTTGCGCCATCCGGGGATGACGACCGGGCGCCGGCCGAGCGCGGCCAGCGCCTCCTTGACGACGGACTCCGGACTCACCGGCGGCGGTACCATCGTGGCCCTCCTGGCCCGGCTGGCGTGGAAGGTCGGCGTGGCGACGAGTCCCGGGCACACGGCGAGAACGTCCACACCGGACGGACGCAGCTCGGCCCACAGCCCTTCGGCGAGCACCCGCAGGTACGCCTTTGTCGCCGCGTAGTGCGCCACCTGCGCCGTGCCCTGCGCGCCGGCCATCGAGCTGAGCAGCACGATGCCGCCGCGCCCGCGCCGGGCCAGCCGGCCACCGACGACGTGCGACAGGTGTGCGGCGAGCCGGCAGTTGAGGTCCAGCACCGCGTCGAGCCGGCCCGGCGCCATGTCCAGGAACGGCCCGACCGGCGCCGCGGCCGCGTTGCACACGAGCAGTCCAACATCAAGACCGTCGATGGTACGGGCGATCTGCTCCGGTGCCTCGGCGGTGCTCGCGTCGATCGGGGCGGTCCACACCTCGACCCCGTGCGCCGCCCGTACCTGGCGCGCCAGGTCGTGGAGCACGGCCTGCCGGCGCGCGACGAGGACGAGGTGGATACCGCGCGCCGCCAGCGCGTCCGCGAACGCGGCGCCGATGCCGTCCGACCCGCCGACGATCAGCGCCCAGGGTCCGTACCGGTCGTCCATCATCCGGTCCAGCCGGCGCGCCGGGCCTCGGAGTAGTACGGCGACAGCCGCAGCAGGGCCGCCCGGGCGAACGGTCCGGCCGCCGGGACCAGCCGGCGCCGCCAACCGAGGCTCGCCGCGATCGCGTTGGCGATGTCGTCGAAGGTGTGCCGCTGGTAGTGCAGGAGCGCCTCGCTCTCGGCCGTGTCGAGCCAGTCGGTCGCGTACGGTTCCCGGCTGAACGCCTCCTCCGGCAGCGGCTGGACGCCCATCGCGGCCAGCAGGCGGCGCAGGTACTCCCGGTAGGTGAGCTGGCACGACGGGCCGCCGCCGATGAACAGGACCCGGTCCCAGACCTCGGGTGTGTCCAGCGCGTTGGCGATCGCCAGCCCGGCGTCGTCGGCGTGCAGCGACTCGATCCGGTTGTCCAGCCCGATCTCGAACATGATCGGGTGCGGGTCCCGGATGCCGAGGATCGGCACGTCCGCGAGGCGGAAGATGGCCCAGATCAGGCCGGACTCCTGGATCATCTGCTCGCACTTGATCTTGTGCGCGGTGTACGGGTTGGTCGCCACCAACGGGTCGTCGACGCGGCGCGGCGGCTCCTTGTCCAGCGTGATCCCGTGCACGTCCAATGTGGAGGTGAACAGCAGCCGGGGCGCCTGCGGGTGCGCGCTGCAGGCGGCGATGACGTTCGCCGTACCGTCCACATTGACCTCGTGCGCGCGGTCCGGTTGCTCGTCGGCGGCGGGCGGGATCAGCGCGGCGAGATGGATGACCACGTCGACGTCCGTGGTGGCCCGGGCCACCGCGACCGGGTCGGTGATATCACCCCAGGCCACCTCGACTCCGGGCGGCAACGCCTTCGCGCGGCGCCGGTTGGCCGTGGTCAGCCGGGTGAGGCAGCGCACCTGGTGGCCGCGGCGCACCAGTTCCGGCAGGGTGTGCGAGCCGACGTTGCCGGTCGCCCCGGTGAGCAGGATCTTCACGGCCTCCCCTTACAGCAGGTACGGGACGAGAGCCCGCCGCTGGGGCGGGTAGTCGGGGAAGCGCTCCCGGTACCACCCGTGGTGGTCCAGCGCCCGCGGCGCCAGGTTGGCGGTGGTGTAGACGGCGAACGCCAGACCCGGCAGGGACCAGGTGGCCAGGGCCCAGCCGAACCACTCGACGATCTCGCCCAGGTAGTTGGGGCAGGACACCCAGCGGTACGCGCCACCGTACGGGATCCGGTAGCCGCTCTCGCCCGGCCGGCGCAGCCCGCGCAGCGTACGGTCAGCGCTGAGGTTCACCGCCAGCCCGGTGGCGAACAGCACGACCCCGGCCAGGAACCGCGGATCGGTCAGCCAACTGGCCTGGTAGCTGCCCAGCTCGGAAACCCAGCGCGCGTTGATCCAGGCGTTGAGCACGTTGAACGCGATGGCCATCAGCATCACGCTCACCGGCATCCGGGCCCGGCTGCGGTTCACGAACGGGTAGCCGAACGCCCGGTACAGGTAGTGCGCCTGCCACAGCGTCAGGAAGACCAGAGGGACCAGCTCGACCCGGTGCGCGCCGGCCGCGTACACGCCGGCGAAGACCAGCGGTGCGGGGCTCTCCATGACCAGCCAGCCCAGCCGTGCGGGTACCGTCGGGCCCCAGCCGTCCCGCCCGAACCGGCCGTACGGCGCGGTGACGAAACGCAGGCCGACGGCGGTGGCGACGGCGAGGACGAACTCCAGCGCGACAAGCGCGCCGAACAGGCCGGGTGTGGGCACACGCGCAGTCTAGGCGGCCCGGTGCAGCTCGGTGAGGACCCGTTCGCGGGCGTCGGCGTAGCTCACCCCGTGCCGGGCGAGCACAGTGGACATCGGCTCTGGTACGCCCTGCCGCAAGAGCGCCAGCAGGATGTGCTCGCTGCCGATGTTGCGGTGCCGCAACGCGATCGCCTCGCGCAGGCTCAGCTCGATGGTCTTCCTGGCGTCCTTGTCGAAGGGCCCGCCCACCAGCCCTCTGCGGCGTGGCTGCGGCGGTGGTGGGACCGGCTCGTCCAGCGCACCCGGACCGAATGCCTCCTCGATGCGGCGGAACACCTCCTCCGCGTCGATGCCGACGCTGCGCAGGGCCGAGATCTCCTCGTCGGTGAGTCCGGCCCGGCCGGACGGACCCGGGTCCGTGGTCTGCAGGGCCGTCGCCGTGACGCCGTAGCTCGCCAGCACCCGGGCGCCGACGCCCTCCCCGTCGACGGCCACGGCCAGCAGGAGATCTCCCGGACCGGCCTTGCCCGCACCGGCGTCGCCCGCGGCGGTGGCGGCGGTCAGCACCACCCGGCGGGCATCCTTGGTGAAGCGTTCGAACATCGCGGGTCCTCTTTCTCAGCCTACGGTCCGGTTGGCGTGCTTCTGGTGGACGGCCTGGCGGGTGACGCCGAGCGCGTCCGCGATCGCCTGCCAGGCCCAGCCGTGCGACCGTGCGTTGCGTACCTGCAGCGCCTCCAACTGCTCGACGAGCTTGCGCAGCGCGGCGACCGCCCGCAACCCGGTGCCCGGATCAGCGGCGCTCGCGGCTGCCGCGAGCTGCTGGGTGTCGTCCATATCTGTCAAGGTACCTTGACGCCCGGCCGGCTGTCAAGTGAACTTGACGCCCCCGAGGTGGTGGGGCGATCGCGGGTCCGATACCGTCCGATCGATGTCTTCGACAGAGCGTGACCTTGCGAATCGGGCGGCGGGGGGCGATGCGGACGCTACTGCGGCGCTGCTTGCCCTGATTCGCCCCGGTGTGGTCCGTTACTGTCGCGCACACTTCGGCCGGATCGGCGGCGCCTACACCACAGCCGACGACGTGGCTCAGGAGGTGTGCCTCGCCGTGGTGAGCGCGCTGCCACGCTACCGCGACCTGGGTCGGCCGTTCTCGGCGTACGTCTACGGCATCGCCGCGCACAAGGTCGCCGACGCCCGACGGACCGCGCTGCGCAGCTGTGCGGTGCCGGTGGCGGATGCGGCGCTCGACCGGCCCGACCCGGCGCCGGGCCCGGAGCAGAGGGCGGTCGCGACCGACCTGGCGCGGCGGCTCTCCGCACTGCTGGCCAAGCTCTCCGACACGCACCGGGAGATCGTGGTGCTGCGGGTGGCGGTCGGGCTCTCCGCCGAGGAGGTCGGCGCCGTGCTCGGCATGTCCGCCGCCGCGGTGCGCGTCACGCAGTCGAGGGCCCTGGCCCGGCTGCGTACCCTGGCAGGAAGCCTGTTCGACGAGGTGGCAGCATGACCGAGCCGCTCGACGTAACCAGGGTCACCCGGGACGCGCTGCTGCTCGATGCTCTCGGCCGGGGCGACCCGCCGCCACCCGACGACGACGTGGCGACGATTCTCGCCGCCTGGCGCGCCGATCTCGCCGAGCCAGCCGTGGTCCCGGCTCAGGCACCGGTGCGGGCGCCCGCCGAGCCGGGACGCGAGGGCTCGGTGGCGGCGCGGCGGCCGCTGCGCCGCGAGGTCAGGGTCCGGGCGACCAGAGTCCGGGCGACCATCGCCGCGGCGGCCGCGGTAGTCGGCCTCGCGGGTGGGGCGGTCATCGCCGCATCCGATGCCGGTCCGGGCAGTCCTCTGTGGCCGATCACCAGGCTCGTCTACGAGGACCGCGCAGACGCACGGATCGCCGAGCGGGACGCGCAGCACGCCATCGCCGCGGCGCGGGACGCGATCGACGACGGGCGGTACGGCGACGCCGGACGCCACCTGGACGAGGCGACCGTCCTCATCGGACGGATCACGGACACCGGTGTGGCCGGTCGCTTGCAGCGCGAGGTCGACGCGCTGCGGGCACTCCTCCCAGCCGACGTGTCCGGCCCGGATACCGCGCCGTCCGCACCGGCTCCCGGGGGGCCCGCCCCGACCGCGCCGGCTGGGGCCGTACCCGGGCAGTCAAGCGGTCCGAGTCCCGGTTCGACGCCGGGAGGCGGTGGTGTCCTGCCGGGCCCGCCGCTGCCCAGCCTGCCCGTACCGCTCCCCCCGCTGCCGAGCCTGCCGCCGCTGCCACCGGTGCTGGAGTAGCGAACCGCAGCGCCACGGCACCCGCCCCGGGCTGGTCGCGACCACCAACCCGGCGCCAAGTTGTTCGAGATTTCGAATGCTGTACGAGGGGCCGGGACCGACGGTACAGTCACAGCGACACCCGTCGATGCTGACGGCACGGCCGACCGACGGCGCGGCCGACCGACGGCACAGCCCGCGACCACCCGTGCGACCGAAGAGGATGTGAGCACCGTGAGGAGTCCCAGACGGCACCTGGCAGCAGCGACGGCCAGCATCCTCGTCGCCGCGCTCGTCCCCATCGCCATCGCCGAACCGGCCCGGGCCGAGGTGACGTTCAGCAGCACGGCGGTGAACCAGGCCGGCAACAACTGCATCGACGTGCCCAACAGCGCGCCGACGAACGCGCTCCAGCTCGTCCAGTGGACCTGCAACTCGGGCGCCAACCAGAACTTCACCTTCGTCCCGGTGACCGGCCTGGCGAACACGTACAACATCCGCACGCTGACCGCGGGCAGCTGCATCGACATCTCCGGTAACTCGACCGCGGACAACGCGCAGGTCATCCAGTACACCTGCCACAGCGGCAACAACCAGCGGTTCCGGCTGCAGGCCGTCGCGGGGCAGACCAACACGTTCAACCTGGTCGCCGTGCACTCCGCCAAGTGCGTCGCGCCGACCGGCGACAGCACGGCCAACAACACCAGGCTGGTCCAGTTGCCGTGTACCACCGCGACCACCCGCGCCTGGCGACTGCCCGGCTTCACCAGCGGAGGCGGCGGCGCGACCTTCGTCAACCCACTGAGCCTGCGCGGCCCGGACCCGTGGCTGCAGTACTACAACGGCTTCTACTACCTCGCCACGACCACCTGGAACACGACGATCACCATGCGCCGGTCGCGCACCCTGGGCGGGCTCGCCAGCACGCCGGACACGGTCATCTTCAACCTGGCCGGTCGCCCTACCGGCTGCTGCAACATGTGGGCACCCGAGTTCCACCTGCTCAACGGGCCGAACGGGACCCGCTGGTACCTCTACTACACGGCGAGCCAGAACGTCGCCAACTACCTGCCGACGCAGCGGATCCACGTGCTGGAGAGCGCCGGGCTGGACCCGATGGGCCCGTACACGTTCAAGGCCGACCTGCTCGACCCGCAGGCCAACAACACCTGGGAGCTGGACGCCAGCATCCTGCAGCTCAACGGCCAGCTCTACCTGCTCGGCACGTACCTGCAGGGCTCGCAGCCGATGTTCATCCGGCCGATGAGCAACCCGTGGACCGCCAGCGGTACCCGGCGTCGGCTCTCGACGCCGACGTTCAGCTGGGAGACGGTCGGCGGCGCGGTCAACGAGGGCCCGGAGGTCATCCAGCGCAACGGGCGTACCTTCATCGTCTTCTCGGCCAGCCACTGCTCCACCCCGGACTACAAGCTGGGCCTGTTGACCTACAACGGCGGTGACCCGCTCCTGGAGTCCTCGTGGGTGAAGTCGCCGCAGCCCATCTTCCAGCGGTCGAACGCGAACAGCGTGTTCGGCCCAGGGCACAACGGGTTCTTCAAGTCCCCCGACGGAACCGAGGACTGGATCGTGTACCACGCCAACTCCTCGACCAGCGGCGGCTGCGACATCAACCGGACGACCCGCGCCCAGAAGTTCACCTGGAACGCGGACGGTACGCCGAACCTGGGCGTACCCGTGTCGCTGAGTACCCGGCTGCCGGTCCCGTCCGGTGAACCCGTGTCATGAGCGTGACTCTGCGTGTCCGGTAGCGATCGGGAGGTGCTGTACTGAAGGGACCATGCCGACCACGACGTCCCTGCGGTACCTCCCGTCGCTGCACGGCTTCGCGTACACCAACGCCTGGCCTTCGCAGCCGGCCGTCGTGCTCGCCACGCCGTTCGGCAAGATCAAGGTGGGTGACGCCGGCGCCGGCCTCTGCGGCGGCATGGTCTTCGCGACGCTGGACTACTGGCACGCCGCCGCGGTCCCGTCCGCGGTCCGGCCAGCACAGGGTGAGCCGCTGTTCCGGTACCTGGTCCGCCGGCTCGTCGACTCCTGGCACCTGCCCGTCGGTGCGGCGCAGTACTACCGGTGGATGAACCTGCCCGACGGCGACCGGGGATTCTCCGCTCTCGGCCGGCACGTGGTCACCGAACGCGGCCTCGCCTGGCGGACCATCCGGGTGCAGTGGCCCCAGGTCAGGGCCGACCTGGACAAGGGCCTGCCGGCCCCGCTGGGCGTGGTCACCACCGCCTCGGCCAACCCGTGCGACCTCGGCTTCAACCACCAGGTCCTGGCGTACGGGTACGAGAAGGTGGACAGCCGGGTGACGGTGCGCGTCTACGACCCGAACCGCGGCCAGCGCGACGACGTCACCATCGAGTTCGACACCAGCCGGCCGCGGCGGCCCACGACGTTCCTGCACAACCTCGGGCTGGCGCAACCGGTCCGGGGCTTCTTCCGCACCGCGTACGCCCCGGTCGTGCCACCATCGGGCGGGTGAGCGCGCTCGAGGTCCGCACCACCGACTTCCACACGGCAGGCGAGCCGTTCCGGATCGTGACCCACGGCGTGCCGGACATCCCCGGCGCCACCGTGCGGGACCGGCGCGAATACGCACGGCAGAGCGAGGCGGTCGACCGGATCCGCCGCCTGCTGTGCCACGAGCCGCGCGGGCACGCCGACATGTACGGCTGTTTCCCGGTGCCACCGGACGACGACGGCGCCCACCTCGGCGTGTTGTTCTGGCACAAGGACGGCTACTCCACGGCGTGCGGGCACGGCACGATCGCGCTGGCGGAGTGGGCCGTTCGCACCGGGCGCGTGCCGGCCGCGCCGGACGGCGAGACGACGGTCGTCATCGACGTGCCGTCCGGCCGGGTCACCGCGCGGGTCAACCGGGCCGGTGGGGTCACGAGTCGGGTGTCGTTCCGCAACGTCCCGTCGTACGTGCTCGCCCGCGGGGTCGAGGTACCGACGTCGCGCGGGACGGTCCGGGTCGACGTCAGCTACGGCGGGGCGATCTACGCGTCCCTGCCGGCGGCTGCCGGCAACCTTTCCGTCACGCCCGCGCACCTCACCGAGCTCATCGCGCTCGGCCGGGAGATCACCCGGGTGCTCAACGGCACCGACCTCGCCCGGCACCCGGACGACCCGCGGCTATCAGGCATATACGGCACGATCCTGTTCGACGATCTCGGATCGGCACCGGAGGGTCCGTACCAGCGCAATGTGACCATCTTCGCGGACGGTGAGGTGGACCGGTCGCCCTGCGGCTCCGGCACCTGCGCCCGCGTCGCCCTGCTCGCCGCGGACGGATCGCTGGCGGGCGGCCAGGTGCTGGTCCACGATTCGGTTGTCGGCACACGCTTCCTGGCCCGGGTCGTGGCCGATACTGTCGACAGTGGACGGACGGCGGTCGTCGTCGAGGTCGAGGGCAACGCGTACCGGACCGGCGAGCACGTCTTCGTCCTCGACCGGGATGACCCGGTCGGCACTGGTTTTGTCCTGCGCTGATCACCCCAGGCTTCACTTACCGCACGGGCAGTGACACACTGGGTTGTCCCGCGACTCGCGATACAGCCATGAGGAGACCCTGTCCCGATGTCGAAGGTGAGCGACCGGCCCACGGCCGGCGTCGATACCGACGTGCCCAGTGCCGCCCGCATCTACGACTACGCGCTCGGCGGTGCACACAACTTCGCCGCTGACCGCGCGGCGGCGAACGAGCTGTTCCGGGTGTACCCGGACGGCCTGGCGGTCGCCCGGTCCAACCGGCTCTTCCTGCAGCGCGCGGTCCGGTACTGCTTCCGGCAGGGCATCCGGCAGTTCCTCGATCTCGGCTCGGGCATCCCCACCGTCGGCAACGTCCACGAGGTCGCGCACCAGCTCGATCCGGCCTGCCGGGTGGTGTACGTCGACAACGAACAGATCGCCTTCGTCACCACCGAGCAGATGCTGGCCGACGTGCAGAACGCGGCCGTCGTGGAAGCCGACATGCGGGACCCGGCCGCCGTGCTGCACGCGCCCGCGACCCGCCAGCTCCTGAGCTTCGACGAGCCGGTGGCCGTGATGATGGTCGCGGTGCTCCACTACGTCTCCGAGTCCGACGGCATCGAGAGGGTCGTCGAGGGGTACACGGGCGCGGTGGTACCGGGCAGCTACCTGGTCGTCTCGCACACGACCGCGGACGAGCAGCCGGAGGCCGAGGAGATCCGGCGGATCTTCGCCAAGACACCGACGCCCGTGACGCACCGGTCGCGGGCGGAGATCGCCGCGCTGTTCGACGGCATGGAGTTCATCCCGCCCGGCGTCGTCTGGACGCCGCAGTGGAACCCGATCGATGAGAGCGAGCCGCTCTACGAGACGCCGGAACGCTCCGCCACGTACGCGGCGGTCGGGCGTATCATCCGCTGACCAGTCTCCGCTGACAGTTAAGGAACCAGCACGATCTTCCCGCGGACGCCGCCGGCCTCGAACCGGCGGTGCGCCTCGGCGGCGTCCGCCAGCGGGAGCGTCGCCGCCACCCTGGTCGTCAGCCGGCCGGCCGCGAGGTCACCGATCAGGTCCCGCAGCATCGCCTGGTCGAGCTGGATCAGCACGAGCTGCTGCCGGACGCCACGGGCCGGGTCGACCGGCTCGGTGGGCCGGGTCGTGACGATCACGCCGCCGTCGGCGACCGCATCGGCGGCGGGCCGCCCGAGCGGCACCGCGTCGAGGATCGCGGGCAGCGGGCCGGCCGTGGTCAGATCCGCGCCGCGCGGGAGCACCTCGTCGACGCCGAGGCCGGAGACCCACTCCTCGTCGTCGTGGGTGGCCTGCCCGATCACCCGGTGCCCGGCCTGAACCGCCATCCGGGCGGCGTACCCGCCGACTCCGCCGCTGGCGCCGGTCACCAGAACGGTCGTGCCGGGTGCCAGGCTCATCAGGTTGAGCGCCTGACGCGCGGTCAGGGCATTCAACGGTACGGTCGCCGCGTCCGCCGGCTCGACCCCGTCCGGCAGCGGCACCAGCCAGCCGGCTTCGGCCGCGACGCGCTCGGCGTACGCGCCGGGCGTGCCCCTGGTGAGGTGCCACGGGACCATCCCGACGACGCGGTCGCCGGTTTGGAACTCCGTCACCCCGTCGCCGACCGCCACCACCTCGCCGGCCAGGTCCCAGCCCGGCAGGAACGGCGTCTCGGGCGGCCCGCCGGGGATCTGACCCACCCGGGCCGCCACGTCGGCCGGGTGTACGCAGGCTGCCTGGACACCGACCACCACCTGACCGGGCCCGGCCACCGGGTCCGGCATCTCGACCACCCGCAGCACGTCCGGCCCGCCGAGCGCGGTCACTGCTACCGCTCGCATCGACACCCTCCTCGCGACGGGCATATCCTTTCGGATCGGCGGGCCGAGGACAACCACCCGGGACCGCGCGGCTCCACAATGGATAGGTATGAGCTCAGGCACGGTGGTGGTGACCGGGGGTGCGGGTCACCTCGGCACGAACCTGGTCGCCGCCCTGCGGGACGGCGGCGCGGACGTCCGCGTGGTCGACCTCCGGGAGCCGGTGACCGGGCTGCGGCTCGGTGCCACCTGGGTCGAGGCGGACGTGCGCGACGGTGTCCGGATGCGCGCGGCGTTCGAGGGTGCCGCCGTGGTCTACCACCTGGCCGGCGTGATCTCGGTGGTCGGTAGCCTCGGTGGGCTGGTCGAGTCGGTGAACGTCACCGGCACCCGTACCGTGGCCGAGGCCGCGCTGGCGGTCGGCGTACCGCGGCTGGTGCACTGCAGTTCCGTGCACGCGTTCGACCTGGAGCGCGCCGGGCACCAGGTCGACGAGTCGAGCCCGCGGGCGACCAGGCGGCGCGCGGCGGCGTACGACCGGTCGAAGGCCGCCGGCGAGGACGAGCTACGCCGGGTCGTGGACCGGGGCCTGGACGCCGTCATCGCCAACCCGAGCGGGATCATCGGCCCGCTCGACGAGGGGCCGTCCCGGATGGGCGCGGTGTTCCGCGCGCTCTGGCGCCGCCGCATGCCGGTCGTGGTGACCGGCGGCTTCGACTGGGTGGACGTCCGCGACGTGGTGGCCACCCTGCGGGCCGCCGCGAACCGGGGCCGTACCGGCGAGAGCTACCTCGTCGGCGGCCACCGCCGGAGCATCCGCGAGCTGGCCGACCTGGCCCGGAGTTGTTCCGGCGTCAACGTCACGAGGCATGCGGCGCCATTGTGGATGGCCGGGCTCGGCGCGCCGGTGGCGACGGTGGTGGCCCGCCGCACGGGCAACCCGCTGATGCCCACCCGCGAGGCGCTGCAGGCGTTGCGCAGGTTCCCCACGGTTGACAGTGCGAAGGCCGCCCGCGAGCTGGGCCACCATCCCCGCCCCATCGCGGAGACGATCAGCGATCTCTACGCGTACTTCACCTCCGTGGCGCGGTAGCCGTTCACACCGTGGGGAACGCGACCGGGCTGCACCGGCCCTGGCTGTCCACCGCGCGGACGCCGAACATCACGTTGTCCTTGGACAGATCGATCGTGGCCGAGTTCATCCCCTCGACCTCGATGACGTGTGTCCACTCTGGAGCGGTCGTCTCCCGCCACAGCACCTCGTAGCGGGCGGCGTCCACACCGGTGGTCCAGGTCAGCGTCGTCATGTTGGTCAGGCCCGATGCGTCGATGCGGACGTTGACCGGCGTGCCCGGGCCCCGGGCCAGCGACCAGAGCGTGGCGAGGTTCACCTTGGCCACCCGCGCGATGTAGTCGAAGTCGCAGAACTCGACCAGGTCGCCGAACTGGACGCCGTTCTCGATCCGGGTGTTCTGGTGCTGGTGCGCGAAGTTCTCGCGCGGCTCGGTGAACCGGCCGGCCGGGTATCCCTGCTGCAGGAACGGGATGTGATCGCTGCCGCGCAGGAACCGGTCGCGCCGCCAGATGGTCCGGACGGTCATTCCGGTGTGGTCGTTCTCGGCCACGTCGCGGACGAACCGGGCGAGCTGCCGGGACGGTCCGTCGTTCTCCCCGCCGATCGACCGCCGGAGCGCCGCCTGGCTGGCCGTCTCGGCGGTCGGCACACCCTCGACGAAGAGCCGGACCGTACGCGGGTCCGGCCGGGTGCCGTCGAAGGCGCTGCTGGAGCCGATGATGTCGTTGCTGAACATGCCCTGGACGTCAACGCCGGCGGCCTTCATCTGCTGGGCGAGGAATGTCGAACCGAACAGGCCCTGTTCCTCGCCGGCCACCGCGACGAAGACCAGCGTGGCGGCGGTACGCCGGGTCGCCATCACCCGGGCCAGCTCCAGCACCGCGGCCACGCCCGAGGCGTCGTCGTTCGCGCCGGGCGCGTCGCTGGTGAAGTCCAGCAGGCTGGTGACCCGCGAGTCGTAGTGACCGGAGACGACGTACGTCCGGTTGGGGGCACTGTCGCCGCGCAGCGTCGCCATGACGTTGGTGATGGTCGTGGCCACCGGGATCCGGTTCGGCACCGGCTGCTGCACGTACGACTGCAGCTCGGCGGTCATCCGCCCGCCCGAGGCCGCGGCGTAGGTCTGGAACTGCGCGTGGATCCAGTCCCGGGCCGCGCCGATGCCGCGCACGGGATCGTCCTGACTGGACAGTGTGTGCCGGGTACCGAAGGCGGCGAGCCGGCGGACGGACGCCTCGATCCGCCGCGGGTCGATCTCCCGCAGCGCCTCCCGCAGCTCCCGTTCGGGGTGCTGCGGAGTGGCCGGGCGCCCCGGCCCCCGCCGCCCGGGCCCGTCGCTGTCCACCGCGCTGACGGCGATCAGCGGGGGTACGGCGAGAGCGGCGGCGGACACCGACAACAGGGTTCGTCGGCTGGACGTGAACAGTGGATCCCCTTCACGATCGTTAAAGCCCATAGCGCGCATTCTATGACGTTTATCAATGTATAGTCGACGCCATGAGGCGCCGGGGACTGGTTGTGGCATTGATCGTCGGCACTGTCGCGGCGCAGCTGGTCGGGCCGGGACGTGCCGCGGCCGCCGCGCCCGGCGTGGTCCGGCTCGGCGATTCCCAACTGGACCCGGCAGCGCTCTACTTCGTCTCCTACGACGGCCTGGTCAACAACGCCTCGTACCAGCAGAGCGGCATCCTCAGCCACGCCGGCTACCAGTACGCGGCCTGGTACACGGCGAACCGGTCCGCGGTCGTGGCCCGCCGCGCGCTGCCCGCCGGTGCCTGGCAGTCGGCCCAGCTGCCGCACCAGCTCAGCACCAACGACTCGCACAACTCGATCTCACTGGGCATCTCCCCCGCCGACGGCCGGCTGCACGTGGCGATGGACACCCACAACAGCCGGGTGTTCTACCTCAAGTCGGAGGCCGGGCTGGTCGACGATCCCGGCTCGCGGACCTGGTCGGCAAGCCGGTTCGGCGCCGTGCAGCGCACGCTGGACGGCGTCGAGCTGGGCGCGATCACGTACCCGCGGTTCCTCGTCACGCCCGAGCGACGGCTGCAGTTCAGCTATCGCACCGGCGGCTCCGGCAACGGCACCATGGAGCTGGCCGAGTACGACAGCGCAGCGGCGGCCCCCTGGCGCCGGCTGGGCCGCTGGTCCGCCGCGACCGGCAACTACACCGCGCGCGGCGTCACCAGCACCACCCGCAATCTCTACCTGCACGGCCTGACCTACGGCCCCACCGGCCGGCTGCACGCCGCATTCACCTGGCGGGAGGGCAACACCGGGGTGCTGTGCCACAGCGGCGGGCTGGCCAACCACGACACCGGGTACGTCTACAGCGACGACCGCGGCCGCACCTGGCGTACCAACCCGGGGCAGCAGGTCGCCACGACCGGCTCGGGCAGCCTCGTCTCGGTCACCTCGCCGGGGCACGTGGTCGACCCGCTGACCGTCGACCATGGACTGATCAACCAGGAGAGCCAGACGGTCGACTCGGCCGGCAACCCGCACGTCGTCATCAGCTACGTGCCGGGCCGGTTCACCCAGTGCGTGTCCAACGTCGTGACCCAGCGGGTGTCGTTCGGTCGCGCCTTCCACCTGGTACGCAGCGCGCAGGGTACCTGGCGCAAGATCGAGATCCCGGTGGCCCTGAACGCGTTCGGCCGCTCGCAGGTCGTGCTCGACCGCGCCGACAACGCGTACGTCGTCCTGCCGTACGGCCGGATCGTCACGGCCAGCAGGGTGAGCGGCTGGACGGACTGGACGCTGCGGTTCGACGGCGCCGGCCTGGGCGCGTTCGGTGAGGTGGTCGTGGACCGGACCCGGGTCCGCGACGGCGTGCTGTCGATCCTGTACCAGCGACGGTCGACCGGCAGCACGCCGTCACCGATCCGGGTCGTGGACTTCCAACTGAGTCCCTGACCACGCCACTGCGCCACTACGCCACTACGCCACTCCGACATCGACGATGCGGACCACGGCCGAACCCGCGTCGTCGGAGGCGGCCAGGTCCACCTCCGCGGTGATCCGCCAGTCGTGGTCGCCGGCCGGGTCGTCGAGGATCTGTCGTACCGTCCAGCGCTCCGGCCCGACCTCGATGAGCAGCAGGTTCGGACCACGGGCGTCCGGCCCGGTACCGATCCCGTCGTGCTCGGCGAAGTACGGCCCCAGCGCGGCCGCCCACGCGCCGGCGTCCCAGCCGTCCTCGGCGTCCAGCTCACCCAGCTCGTCGAAGCGGCGCAGGGCGGCCAGCTCCACCCGGCGGAACAGCGCGTTGCGGACCAGGACCCGGAACGCCCGGGTGTTGCCGGTGACCGCGGGCGGGCGGTCGGCGGCGGTCCCGGCGCGTGGCTCGGCGTCCGGGTTGCGCAGCCGCTCCCACTCGTCGATCAGGCTGGAGTCGACCTGCCGGACCAGCTCACCCAGCCACTCGATGAGATCGACCAGCTCCTCGGTACGGGCCTCCTCCGGCACGGTCTGCCGCAGCGCCTTGTACGAGTCGGCCAGGTAGCGCAGCACCAGCCCTTCGGAGCGCGACAGGCCGTAGAAACCGACGTACTCGGTGAACGTCATCGCCCGCTCGTACATGTCCCGAGCCACCGACTTCGGCGACAGCTCGTGGTCGGCGACCCAGGGATGGCCCCGCCGGTACAGCTCGTACGCGCTGTCGAGCAGGTCCGCCAGCGGTTTCGGGTAGGTGACGCCGTCGAGCAGCTCCATCCGCTCCTCGTATTCGATGCCGTCGGCCTTCATCCGCGCCACCGCCTCGCCGCGCGCCTTGAACTGCTGGGCGGAGAGCACCTGCCGGGGATCGTCCAGAGTGGACTCGATAACCGAGAGCACGTCCAGCGGGTACGTCGGGGACTCCCGGTCAAGGAGCTCGATCGCGGCCAGCGCCAGCGGGGACAGCGGCTGGTTGAGCGCGAAGTCGTACTGCAGGTCCAGGGTCAACCGGACGTCGTCGCCGTGCCGCTCCACCACGCCGCCGGCGAGCAGCGCGCGGTAGATGGCGATCGCCCGGCGGATGTGCCGGCGGCGGGCGGTGGCATCTTCGTGGTTGTCGGTGAGCAGGTGCCGCATCGCGCCGAACGCGTCGTCCTGCCGGCCGATGACATTGAGCAGCATCGCGTGGCTGACCGCGAAGCTCGACTTCAGCGGCTCCGGCTCGGCGATCACCAGCCGGTCGAACGTCGGCCGGCCCCAGGAGACGGTACCCTCCGGCGGCTTCTTGCGGACCACCCGGCGGCGCTTGCGCTCGTCGTCGCCCGCCTTGGCCAGCGCACGCTCGTTCTCGATGACGTGCTCCGGCGCCTGGACCACGACGTTGCCCACCGTGTCGAAGCCGGCCCGTCCCGCCCGGCCGGCGATCTGGTGGAACTCGCGCGCCTGGAGGTGGCGGTTCTTCGTACCGTCGAATTTGGAGAGTGCGGTGAACAGGACGGTGCGGATCGGCACGTTGATGCCGACGCCGAGGGTGTCCGTCCCACAGATCACCTTGAGCAGGCCGGCCTGGGCGAGGGTCTCCACCAGCCGGCGGTACTTCGGGAGCATGCCCGCGTGGTGCACGCCGATGCCGTGCCGGACGAGGCGGGACAGCGTACGGCCGAAGCCGGCGGTGAACTGGAAGTTGCCGATCAGGTCGGCGATGGCGTCCTTCTCGGCGCGCGTGCAGACGTTGACGCTCATCAGCGCCTGCGCCCGTTCCAGCGCGGCGGCCTGGGTGAAGTGCACGACGTACACCGGCGCCTGCCACGTGCTCAGCAGTTCGCCGAGCGTCTCGTGCAGCGGGGTCGTCACGTACGAGAAGTGCAGCGGGACCGGGCGCTCCGCGGTGCGGACCACCGCGGTCGGCCGGCCGGTCCGCCGGGTCAGGTCCGCCTCGAACCGGCTGACGTCGCCGAGCGTCGCGGACATGAGCACGAACTGCGCCTGCGGCAGCTCGATCAGCGGCACCTGCCAGGCCCAGCCGCGCTCCGGGTCGGCGTAGAAGTGGAACTCGTCCATGACGACCTGGCCGGCGTCGGCCTTGTACCCGTCGCGCAGCGCGATGTTCGCCAGGATCTCCGCGGTACAACAGATGATCGGCGCGGTCTCGTTGACGCTCGCGTCACCGGTCAGCATGCCCACCTCGGCGGCCCCGAAGGTGTCGCACAGCGCGAAGAACTTCTCCGACACGAGCGCCTTGATCGGCGCGGTGTAGAACGTCCGCCGGCCGTCGGCCAGCGCGGCGAAGTGCGCCCCGGTCGCGACCAGGCTCTTGCCCGACCCGGTCGGGGTGGAGACGATCACGTTCGCCCCGGAGACCACCTCGATCAGCGCCTCCTCCTGGTGCGGGTACAGGGTCAGCCCTCGCTCCTTCGCCCAGCCGGCGAACGCGTCGAAGACCGCGTCCGGCTCGGGCGCGGCGGGCAGGTGATCGGTCAGCATCATGGCGCGTCCATCGTGCCCGACGGGGGCGCGCACACCAACCTGGTTGCCGCCGGGGCCCTTGCCGCGCTAACATGATCGCCAACTACCCCTGCGGGTGCGGCAGGTTCTCTGCCCCCCAGGGGATCCCATCAGCGCCGTCCGGCGCATCTCTTCGAGCGCACCGTGTGCGTGCGTGCCGCGCCGGGCTGGCCCATCTCCCAGGAGACAACCATGTCCGAGCACGATCTCGTACCGGTCAGCGGCATCGTCGATGTCCGGGACACCAACGCCTTCGTCCGCACCGAGGGGTATCTCCCGGGCGAGGGCGACGCCTACCTACCCATGAACCAGTTCCAGCGGTACGGCCTGCGCCGCGGCGACATCGTCACGGGCGCGATGCGGCCGGCTCCGGAGCCGCCGGAACGCCACGATCGGCAGCGGCGGCGCGACCGGAACCCGACGCTGGTCCGGCTGGACTCGGTCAACGGCACCGATCCGGCCGAGGCCCGGCGGCGCCCGGACTTCTACGAGCTGACCCCGCTCTACCCACAGGAGCGGCTCCGGCTGGAGACCGGGCCGCACGTACTGACCACCCGGTTCATCGATCTGGTCATGCCGATCGGGAAGGGTCAGCGCGCGCTGATCGTCGCACCGCCGAAGACCGGCAAGACCATGGTGCTGCAGGCGATCGCGAACGCGATCACGGAGAACCACCCCGAGTGCGTCCTGATGGTGCTGCTGGTCGACGAGCGCCCCGAGGAGGTCACCGACATGCAGCGCTCGGTCAAGGGCGAGGTGATCGCCTCGACGTTCGACCGACCGCCGCAGGACCACACCGCCGTCGCGGAGCTCGCGATCGAACGCGCCAAGCGCCTCGTGGAGCTCGGCGACGACGTGGTGCTGCTGCTCGACTCGATCACCCGGCTCGGTCGGGCGTACAACCTGGCCGCCCCGGCGTCCGGCCGGGTCCTCTCCGGCGGTGTCGAGTCCAGCACCCTGCACCTGCCGAAGCGGCTGCTCGCGGCCGCCCGCAACATCGAGAACGGCGGCTCGCTCACGATCATCGCCAGCGCGCTGGTCGAGACCGGCTCGGCCGGCGACACGCTCTACTACGAGGAGTTCAAGAGCACCGGCAACGCGGAGCTGCGGCTCGACCGCAGGACGGCCGCCAGGCGGGTCTTCCCGGCCATCGACATCGACCCGTCCGGAACCCGGATGGACGAGCTGCTGCTGCACCGCGACGAGCGCACGGCCGTGTACAACCTGCGGCGCGCGCTGCAGGCCGTCGAGCCGCAGCAGGGCACCGAGCGGCTGATCGAGCAGCTGCGCCGGACGGGCAGCAACGCGGAGTTGCTCCGGCCGCTCGCCCGCCCACGGACAGGCAGCGGTGGTCAATGATCCGCCGCGATCGAGCGCAGTTGAGGGTCGCTGGCGTCGATCTAGAAGAGTTTCGGTTGCCCTGGCAGCCGAAAGTCTTCTAGATCCTTTGATTCCTACGCCGCTCGCCCGGTCGGCGGAGGAATTGGAGCCAGCCCCGAGCTGGTTCAGAGGTCCAGCGGTACGTCGATGACGATCAGCTCGCTGTCCGCGGTCGCCTCCACCACGAGCGGGGCCGGGCCGAGGATCTTCGCGGCGTCGCCGGTACCCACCTTCTGGCCGTCGAGCGTGGCGTCTCCGTCCAGCACGTAGAAGTAACCGCCCCGCCCGTCACCGAAGCTGTGGCCGAGCCGGTTGCCCGCGCCCAACCGGGCCACCAGCACCCGGGCGTCCTGGCGCAGATCCAGGCCGTCCTCGCCGGGTGGGCCCATGATCTGCAGCCAGCGGTCCTGCCGGTCGTCCACTGTGTACTGTCGCTGCTGGACGCTCGACTCCGTACCGGGCTCGCTCGGCAGGATCCAGAACTGGAGGAACCGCAGCGGCTCGGCCGGCGAGGCGTTGCGCTCCGAGTGCATCGCGCCCCGGTGGCTGAACGACATCACCTGCGCGGCGCCCGGCTCCAGCGTGCCGTCGTTGCCGAGCGAGTCGGCGTGCGCGAAGTGGCCCTCGACGACGTACGTCAAAGACTCGATGTCCCGGTGCGGGTGCATCGGCCACTCCGCTCCGGGGACGAGACGATCGTCGTTGAACACCCGGAGCGCGCCGACCCCCATCTGCTCGGGATCACGGTACCGGTCGAACGAGAAGTGCCAGCGGGCCTGGAACCAGCCGCCCTCCTCGTGGAAGATGTCGGGATTTCGCCTGATTGTCAGCATCTCCTCCTGGTACCACGTCAGGGCCACCACTAATCTTGACAATGCCAAGTTAGTCGGCGCATACTGGAGCCCTGAACTTGACAGTGGCAAGGAGAGAGTGATGAATGAGATCGAGCGGGTCGGCACCGTCGACCGGGAGGCCACCGTCTCGTTGCTCACGGACGCGACCAGCCAGGGGTACCTCGACACCGACGAGTTCGGCACCCGGACCGCGGCGGCCTACTCCGCCCGGACCAGGCAGGACCTCCAGACGCTGACGGCCGACCTGCCGCGCGACTGGGTCAGGCGGCGCGCGGCGGCACAGCGCCGGGACCGGAACCGAGCCGCCGCCCGGCTCGGCATGCGGATCCACCTGGCGGCCTACCTCGCCGGGTCCGTCCTCATGATCGGGATCTGGCTGGCCGTGGGGATCGCCGCGGGTGCGTGGTACCCGTGGCCGGTCTGGCCGATCCTGGGCTGGGGGCTCGGGCTGATCGGCCACGTCGTACCGGTGAAGCGGGCGATCACGCCACACTGAACGGCGTGGCCACGATCGACCACGACGCCGTCACGGCGCTGCGGGACGAGATCCTCGACTGGCGGTACCGGTGGGTCCCGCCGGACTGGCACGGCCGCCGCCTGGGCGAGGTCGCCGGTGCTCGACTGTCCGCTGTGGACGGTCCACTGGCGACACTCGACCGGGCGGCGCTGACCCACAACCTCGCCGCGATGGCCGCCTGGTGCGCGGCCACCGGGGTCGACCTGGCACCGCACGGCAAGACCACGATGTCGCCCCAGCTCATCGCCGAGCAGATCGGGCACGGCGCCTGGGGTGTCACCGTGGCGTCGCTGGGCCAGGCCAGGGTGCTGCGGGCGTTCGGGATCAGCCCGATCATCGTGGCGAACCAGATCGTCGACCCCGCTGGCCTGCGCTGGGTGGCGGCGGAGCGCGAGCGCGACCCCACGTTCCGCCTGCTGTGCTGGGCGGACTCGGCCGCCGGGGTGGAGCTGCTGGCGCGCTCGGGCGCGACGCTCGACGTGCTCGTGGAGATCGGCATCGAGGGCGGCCGCACCGGGTGCCGCGACGCTGCCGCAGCGGTCGAGGTCGCGCGGGCGGTGGCGGCCGCCCCGGGGCTCACCCTCACGGGGATCAGCGGGTACGAGGGAACCGCCGCCGATCTGGCCGAGGCTGACCGGTTCCTGCGGCGCATGCGTGAGCTGGCCGGGCGGATCGCGCCGCTCTCCGGAGGCGAGGAGTTCCTGCTCTCGGCCGGCGGGAGCGCGTACTTCGACCGGGTCGCCGCGATCCTCACCCCGGACGCGGTTCGCGGGCCGGCCCGTACCGTCATCCGCAGCGGCTGCTACCTGACCCACGACGGCGGCCACTACGCCGTGCTGACCCCGGCCAGCCGGGGCGCGGCCGGCGCGCCGCGCTTCGCCGACGCGCTGCGGGTCCGCGCCCGGGTGCTCTCCCGCCCCGAGCCGGCCCTCGCGCTGCTCGACGTCGGCCGCCGGGACGTGCCGTACGACCAGGGCCTGCCGCAGCCGGTCGGCCGCACCGGCTGGCAGGTGACCGCGCTGAACGACCAGCACGCCTTCCTGGCGCTGCCATCGGTCGACCATCTCGGCCCCGGTGACCTCGTGGAGCTGTCCGTCTCCCACCCGTGCGGCCTGTTCGACCGGTGGAACCTGCTGCCGGTCGTGGCCGACGGGGTCATCGTCGATGTGGTCCGGACATTCTTCTAGACGTCGTCCGGGGCCAGCGTGTCGGCCATCGAGAACGCGGCCCGCAGGTCCCGTGCGGTCTGCGCGAGGTGCTCGCGCATCGCGGTACCGGCGCCCTTGGAGTCGCGGACCCGTACCCGGTCGAGGATGCGCGCGTGCTGCTCGATGACGTCCTCGACGGTGCCTCCGCGGGCGAGGTGGCCGCGCAGGCTCTGCACCCGGCTGGCGCGCAGCGGCTCCTCCATCGCCTCCATGAGGAAGGTGAGCAGCTGGTTCCCGCTCGCCGCCGCGACGCTCTCGTGGAACCGGATGTCCGCCTCGTGGATCGCGTCCGGGTCGTCGGCCGTGTCCCGCATCGCCTCGAGCGCCAGCTCCATGGCCGCGACCGAGGAGCGGTTCGCGCGCAGCGCGGCGAGCGTGGCGATGTGTACCTCGAGCGCGCGCCTGACCTCGAGCAGGTCGAGGAGCTGACGCGGGTCCCGACGGATCACCGAGCTGAAGAAGTCCCCGATCGGGCGGGCGTTCGGGTACGCGACCGTGGGCCGGCGGCCACGCTGGATCTCGACCAGACCGCGGGCCTGCAGCCCTTTGATGGCCTCGCGGACGGTCAGCCGGCTGACGCCCAGGTCCGCCGCGAGATCGGACTCGGACGGCAGCGCCGCGCCCGGCTCCAGCTCGCCGAGGACCAGGTCCTCCAGCCGGCCCACCACGGTCTCGGTCACGCTGCGGGCCACTGACCGCCCCGTCGACACCATGGGCGCCATCATGCAGGACAGCGTGTCTGACAAGTCAAGCGGCGGTACCCCCGTTCGTGGTGCTCCTTGGCGCTCAGGGAGTCTGACAGGTCAGCGATGCGGGCGCAGCGTCCAGGTCACGGTCATCTCGGCGGTGTGCACGCCGTCATCGGTACCGATGTCGACGTGGACCGGGAACTCGGGGCGACCCCCGGCGTCCAGCTCGGCCACGACCGCGGCCGGGTCCCCGTCCAGCCGCGCGACCGCCTGCACCGGGCCCATGGCGACCTTGCGGTAGGCGATCTCGGCGCGGACCGCGAGCGGCAGCGCCCGGTCCAGCGAGTCCGCGAACGTGGCCAGCACGACCGCGCCCGACGCGGTCTCGCCGAGCGCGAACATCGCCCCGGCGTGCGGCCCGCCGACGTGGTTGTGCACCGCTTCCGCGTCGGGCAGCCGGACCACGGCCCGGCCCGGCTCCGCCGACTCGAACTCCAGGCCCAGGGTGCGGGCGAACGGCACGACCGAGACCATCGCCGCGGCCACCTGCGCGGAGTCCATCAGAAGAGTCTGGCCAGGTCGTTCAGGATCGACGTGTAGAAGTTGCCGTCGAGGTTGCGGAACAGCGCGAACTCCTCGGTCGGCGCGCCGAAGAACGGCCGAAGGGTCCAGGCGAGCTGGGTGCCGACGAAGCCGAACAGCATGATCCACACGTACAGCAGCGTCATGCTGCCCGACTTCTCGCCCGCCGCGACGGACGCGAGTGCCGGCCGGGTCACGGGCTGGCCGAGCGGCGCGGGCTGGGTGGCCGGGACGGGCGCGGGCTGGGTGGCCGCGGCGCCGGACTGGACCGGGACGGTCACCGCCTGGACCTGCCCGTCGCTGGCGGCCGGTGTGCCGGCCGGCGCACCGACGGAGGAGCCGACGGGGGCGAGCTCGCGCAGCTCGGGTGCCAGCTCGATCGCGTCGATCCCGGTTCCGGCCAGGGCCGCGTTGGTCAGCTCGTTGAGCGCCCGCATGCCGGAGGTGAGGAAGCGCAGCCCGACGACGGCGGTCAGGGTGAGGATCGCGACGTTGAGGATCTTGAAGAACTCGTAGTCCGGCGACGTGATGCGGAAGAACAGACTGATCGGGGCGAATGCTAGCGACAGCATCGATATCACCGTGATCGCGACCATCACCAGCGCGAGCGCCTGGCGCACCGAGAGGCGGGCGCCGAAGACCAGGTTGAACAGGTAGAGCGCGGGCAGGCAGATGGCGAGCGTGGCGAGGAACAGCAGCGGCAGCTTCACCGCCGACGTCACGGTCATCAGCGGGCTGCTGAACGAACCCAGTACCGCGCCGTAGAACGCGAGCGCGACCGCCGAGCTGACAAGCATGTCCCCGATGAGACGGTTCAGGTCACGCTCGTCCGCGATCTGCCGCCAGACGCCCTCCCGGTCCCGCAATATGCGTTCGATGATCCGCAGACCAGACCCCGTTGCCGCCACGGCGGCCCCCTCTCTGTTCAGGCTCCGCGCCAACCTACATCAATGCGATGACCGCGCTCGTCGAAGAAGTGCAGGGCTTCCATGCGTACCGATATCGCCAGCGGATGCCCGGGTGAGACGGCCGGATAGGGCGCGAGCCGCACCGCCAGCTCGGCCGGGCGGCGGTGGTGCCGGCCCGGGTCGCTGAGCACGCTGGTGGGCGCGCTCCGGCGGGAGTTGGCGCCGGCCGCGTGGCCCGCGGACGGCCCGTTGTCGTCGGCGCCGGCGCGACCGGTCAGGCGGGAGATGACGTTGCCGAACTTGCGCAGCCGCGAACCGCCGCCGCTGACGTCGGGTACCGCGCCGCCGACGTCGTCCAGCACGATCGCGGTCGCGCCGATGTCCAGGAACGCGAGCGACTCGTGGCCGTGGTGCTCGAGGTAGCGGATCCGGCCGTGCAACACGTCACCGGCGGTGTCCGGTGCGACCGGCGTGAGCGCCTCGGCGCGCAGGCCGACCACGATGCGCTCGCCGTGGTAGTGCGACACGGCCCGCGAGCGGAAGTCGTCCCAGGGCAGGTAGAGCGCCTGCTCCCCGAGGTTGAGCGCGACGTACCGGTCCAGGTGGACGTAGACCGACGCCTCCAGCAGGTTCATCCGCGGACTGCCGAGGAACGCGGCGACGTAGAGCGTGGCCGGGCGGTTGTAGACCTGCGTCGGCGTACCCACGTCCTGCAGCACGCCCTTGCGCATGATGGCGACCCGGTCCGCCATCGTCAGCGCCTCGGCCTGGTCGTGCGTGACGTAGATGGTCGTAACGCCGAGCTCACGTACCATGCCGGAGATCTCGGCCCGCAGCTCCGCGCGCAGCCCGCTGTCCAAATTGGACAGCGGCTCGTCCATCAGGAACAGGCTCGGCCGACGTACGATCGCCCGGCCCATCGCGACCCGCTGGCGCTGGCCGCCGGAGAGCTGGTGCGGTTTGCGCGCGAGCACATCGCCGATGCCGAGCGCGGCGGCGACGTCGGCCACCCGCTCCTCCCGAGGCGCTGGCTCCACACCGGACAGTCGCAAGGGGAACGATATGTTGTCACCCACCGACATGTGTGGATATAACGCAAAGTCCTGGAACACCATGGCGATCCGGCGGTCGCGCGGCGGGAGGTCGTTGGCGAGCTGCCCGTCCAGCAGGATGGCGCCGGTGGTCGGATCCTCCAGACCGGCCACCATCCGCAGCACCGTCGACTTCCCGCACCCGGACGGTCCGAGGAGGACCATGAACTCACCCGCGGTGATGTCCAGGCTCAGGTTGTCGACGGCAACCGTGCCGTCAGGAAAGATCTTCGTCACGTCTTTGAGCGCGACGGTACCCACCGCCACCTCCCCGCACCGAAATCCAGGCACAATGCCCGAGTTCAGTACTGTGACTAACGTCATGGTGGTACGCCCATCGGGTGAACGTGCCATGTTCGGGCTGTCACCGAACGGTTACGCGCCGGCCGATCGTCAACATTCGATGACGTTGACGGCACGTCCGCCGCGTGCGGTCTCCCTGGTACTTCACCTTCACCCGGTCCATGACACGTCCGCTTCCCCGCGGCAGGCCCGCTCGTGGCCGGCATCACGCCGCTGATCCGCCATGTCGACCTTGAACAGGTCGAACACGCTGACCACAGGGTTACCGCCCTTACGGGCGAGACCGGATGCGCCGGTCGCGGAGGGTGTCTACGGTCGAAGTAAGCCGAACGAAGGAGTGATGGGAATGTCCAGCCGACTGGTCCGACCGCGCGACGACCGGTGGATCGCCGGGGTCTGCTCCGGCCTGGGCCGGCGCTTCGGTCTGCCACCCAACCTGGTCCGCTTGCTGTTCGTGCTGTCGTGCCTGCTGCCCGGTCCGCAGTTCATCGCGTACATCGTGCTGTGGATCGTCATGCCGAACGACACGGCGTACCCGCGTACCGCGTAACCGCGCGTACCAGAACAGCGATCTTGCGATCGGGGCCACGTCGGGGCCAACCGGGCCGCCATGTGCCCGTATGCGCCGCTACGGGGACGTGAAGGTGATCGTGATGGTGGTGTAGCCCAGGGACGTGAGCATGCCGCGGAGCATCTTCTCGGTGTTCTCCTGGGCCCGCTGGGTCAGCTCACTCGCCCGGGCCGCCTCGCCGATCTTGGCCTCGGCGAGCTGGTAGAGCTGTTGCTGTTTGTTCGGGTCACCGCCGAACAGATCCCCGATCCGGTTCACCAGGCCGCGCTGCTGGGCGAAGACGTAGCTGCGATCGTTGTTGATGCTTGGCTTCTCCAGCTGGGGCGGCGGCAGCTTGAGCTCCACCTTCCTGTTGGCCTGGTCCACCACCAGGCCGCCCGCGGTGAGCTGGCCGAAGTCGACGTACGCGTCGACGCTGCCGGCGGCGACGAACAGGGTCCGCTCGTTGAAGATGATGTCCGGGATGAACTGCCGGTTGTTCTGCACGTCGATGACGACCTCGAAGTTGCCGCTCGCCGCGACGAACCGGCTCAGATCCTGGATCGACTTGAGCAGCACGGGCTGGCTGCGGTCGGTCGTCTGCTCCTTGAACGGGTTGGCGAAGTTGGGCCAGAGATTCGTCGCCTTGAGGCCGAGCCCGGCCACCACCACGAGCACGAGGATCGCCGCGAGCCAGAACAGGCCGCGGAACGGCCTCCGCCGCGGTTCCAGCTCCACCCTGGCCGCGTCGTCGAACCGGCCGGTGTCGAGGGGCTTGCCTATCATCTCGGTGGTCGAGTCGTCCGGCCACCCGCTGCCGCGCACGTCGGACCGCGTGTCATCAGGTCGCGTCATCGGTCCTCACCGTCCTCTTGAGACCCCAGCAGACCACAGGGTAGGCCAAGGGTAGAACCCACATGCGACAACTACCCACGACAGTGGTTCAGGCAAACGCAGCGATGCCGGTCAGCTTCTGACCAATCACCAACTGGTGGATTTCGGACGTTCCCTCGTACGTCAGAACGCTCTCCAGGTTGTTGGCGTGCCGCAGCACCGGGTACTCCCCGCTGATCCCGTTCGCGCCGAGGATCGTCCGGCACTGCCGGGCGATGCCCAGCGCCTCGCGGACGTTGTTGAGCTTGCCCACGCTGACCATCTCCGGGCGCAGCGTCCCGGCGTCCGCCGCCCGGCCGAGGTGCAGCGCCAGCAGGTACCCCTTCTGCAGTTCCACCGCCATGTCCGCGAGCTTGGCCTGGGTGAGCTGGAACGCCGCGATCGGGCGGCCGAACTGCTCCCGATCGACCGCGTACGCCAGGGCCGTCTCCAGGCAGTCGCGGGCGGCGCCGAGCGAGCCCCAGGTGATGCCGGCCCGCGCCTCGGTCAGGCACGACAGCGGCGCCTTGAGGCCGTCGGCGCCGGGCAGTACCGCGTCCGCGGGCAGCCGCACGTCATCGAGTACCAGCTCACCAGTGGAGGAGGCGCGCAGGGACAGCTTGTGCCGGATCTCCCGGGCCGCCACACCGGCGGAATCCATCGGTACCGCGAAGCCGCGGATCCCGGCATCCGTGCGCGCCCACACGACGGCGACGTCGGCGACCGGCGCGTTCGTGATCCACATCTTGGTGCCCCGCAGGACCCAGTCCGGACCGTCCCGGACCGCGCGCGTCTTCATCGATGCCGGATCCGACCCGTGGTCGGGCTCGGTCAGCCCGAAGCAGCCGATCGCCTCGCCGGCGGCCATCGGGGGCAGCCAGTGCTCCTTCTGCTCGTCGGAGCCGTACCGCCAGATCGCGTACATCGCGAGCGACCCCTGCACCGAGACCAGCGAGCGGACGCCCGAGTCGCCCGCCTCCAGCTCCATGCAGGCCAGGCCGTAGGCGACCGCGGTCGCGCCGGCGCAGCCGTACCCGGTCAGGTGCATGCCGAGCAGGCCGAGCTTGCCGAACTCGCGGGCCAGGTCGCGCGCGGGCAGCGTGCCGTCCTCGTACCACTGCGCCACGTGCGGGCGTACCCGGTCGTCGACCACCTTGCGGACGACGGCGCGGATGTCCCGCTCCTCGTCGCTGTGCAGCGCGTCGAGGCCGAGCAGGTCGAGACTCATGCGGGTAAGACTAGGACCCTGGCGTGGATCTGCTCACGGCGCTGCAGCGCCGCGCGCAGCGCCCGGTGCAGGCCGTCCTCGAGGTACAGCCCGTTGTTCCACTGCACGACGTGCGGGAACAGGTCCCCGTAGAACGTGGAGTCCTCGGCGAGCAGCTTGTCCAACGCCAGCTCGCGCTTGGTGGTGATCAGCTGGTCCAGGCGGACCGGGCGCGGCGGGATGTCCGCCCACTGCTTCATCGTCAGGCCGTGATCCGGGTAGGGCCGCCCGTCCCGAACCGCTTTGAAGATCACGGCGCGTCGCCCCCTTCCCCTCGCCGGCCTGGCCCATGGTCGGGTGCCAGCCTAGCGACACCGGGCGACAACGGAGTTTGTCGTCTAATGTCAGGTTCCTGGCAGTTGTACCCGTCCCCACCAGCCAAAATGGGCGACTTTCTCCACCGGACGCCGCCCCCGTTCGAGCGACGGTGACAGCCGGTCGCGCTCGCGGTACCCGACGGTAATTGCCCCGATCGGGGTGAACGCCTCGGGCACGCCGAACGCCTCCCGGTACGCCGCGGTCCGGTCCGGCGGGATGCCGAAGAAGCACGCGCCGAGTCCCTCGTCGACCGCGGTCTGCAGGATCAGCAGGCTGGCGAAACCGGCGTCGATGTGCCAGTACGGGACCGGCCAGCGCGACTCGTCCCGGTCCGTCCAACCCTTGTCCGGCTCGGCGTACCGGTCCAGGTACGCGTCCCGGTGCGAGTGTGGCACCACGATCAGCGGGGCGCGCCGCATGCCGGCCAGCCACGGACCCGGATCCCGGTCCGGCGGGCTGGTCGCCGCCCAGAACCGCTCCCGGTCCTCCGCCGAGGTGAGCACCAGGAAGCCCCAGCCCTGCGAGAAGCCGGCCGAGGGTGCGTGCACGGCATGGTCGAGAAGCCGGTCCACCACCTCGGGCGGTACCGGCCGGTCCGGGTCGTAGTTGCGCACCATCCGGCGCCGCCGGACGACCTCACGAAACTCCATCGCGCCCTCTCTCCTCGCACAAACTCCCGGGACTTTGTGGTTATGGGCGGCCGGATAACAACTAACTCCCCGCAGTTTGTGCGGAGGAGGGGGAGGGGGAGGCGGACGGGGTGATGCCCCATGTGCCGCGCCAGGTGTCACCGGGGTCGAGCACCACGATGTCCCGCCCCGACCGGAACGCGTCCGGCGGGCAGGTCATCGGCTCGACCGCCACCGACCGGCGCTTGCGCTCCGGCGGCAGGGTGTCCCCGGTGAAGACCTGCCACCACCGGAACGCGCCGTCCGCCCAGACCGACACCGAGCGGGTACGGTCCACGGTGGACAGCGTGACCACCGACCGGCCGTCGGGTCCGGGCATCACGCCACCGAACGCCGAGTCCAGCACGGCGCCGCCGATCACGCGCGGCTCGGTGAAGTCGAAGTCCCCGCCGGCCACCCGGGCCGCGCCGATCGGCAGCAGCCGCGCGTCCATGAGCAGCCTGCTCTGCGCCGGTACGTGCAGGACCAGGTCCTCGACCCGTACCCCGGGCAGCGAGATGTACGGGTGGGCACCGAGCCCGAACGGCGCCGGCGCGTCCCCGTCGTTGCTCGCCTCGTGGGTCGCGACCAGCCCGTCCGGGCCGACCGTCCAGGTCGTCCGCAACGACAGCCGCCACGGGTATCCGGGCGTCGGCGGCGGCGAGTAGGCGATCGTGACCGAGTCCGGTGAGGTGTCCACAAGGGACCACCGGGACCAGTTCACCAGGCCGTGGATGGCGTTGTGCCGGGCCGGCTCGGTCAGCGGTAGCTGGTACGGCCGGCCGCCGAACGAGTAACGGCCGTCCCGGATGCGGTTCGGCCACGGCGCGAGCACCTGACCGGCCGAGCCCGGGGCCACCTCACTCTCGGCGTACCCGTCCAGAATGGACTGTCCGGCCACGGTGTAGGCCCGCAGGCCGCCGCCGACCTCGACCACGACGGCGCGGTGGCCGTCCCTCGCGATGTGCCACTCCACGCCACGCACCTTATCGCTGCGGATACCGCAGCAGCGCGGGAAAGGCGAGCGCGACCACCAGCGCGACCACCGCGGCCGCGATGCCGCCGGAGACCCACGACACGGTCGTGCCCCAGACCGCGGCCATGGCGCCCGCGCGCAGGTCGCCGAGGCGCGGCCCGCCGGCCACCACCGCGGTGAACACGCCCTGCAGCCGACCCCGCATCGCGTCCGGCGCGATCAGCTGCAGCATGGTCTGCCGGTAGACCGCGCTGATCAGGTCCATGCCGCCGGCCACCGCGAGCAACGCCACCATCAGCCAGAGCTGGTGCGCGAGGCCGGCGAGCGCGACGGCGAGCCCCCAGCCGATGACCGCCGCGACGAGCGCCATGCCCTGCCGGCGGACCCGGCCGATCCAGCCGGAGGTGACCCCGCCGATCACCGAGCCGATCGCGATCGCGCTGTACAGCCAGCCGATCGCCGCGCCACCGCCGAACCGGACCTCGGCGACCTCGGGGAACAACGCCCGCGGCATGGCCAGCACCATCGCCACGATGTCGATGAGGAACGAGAGGACCAGCACCGGCGTGGTGGCCAGGAACCGGACGCCCTCGACGATGCTGCGCAGGCCCACCGACCTGGCCCCGCCGAGGCCGTTCTCCGGCGGCAGCGGCGGCAGCCGCCAGGTGGCCCACAACGTGATGCTGAACAGGACCGCGTCGATGGCGTACGCGATCGGCAGCCCGACCGCCGGCCGCCACAGCGCGAAGATGACGCCCGCGGAGAGCGGGCCGAGCACCATCGCCGCGTTGCTCGCGGTGAAGCCCAGGGTGTTGGCGGCCGGCACCTCCTCGGCGTCGACGAGCCGCGGGATGATCGCCTGCCGGGCCGGCATGCTCACCGCGACGCCCATCGACTGCACGGCCACCAGCGCGAGCAGCAGGTGCGGGCTCTTCGTGCCGGCCAGCGCCTGGGCCAGCAGCCCGAGCGTCGCGATCCAGGTGACGCACGAGCTGATCAGCAGCAGGCGCCGCCGGTCCACCGCGTCCGCGATCGCGCCGCCCCAGAGCGCGAAGATCAGCAATGGTACGAGCGCCGCGATGCCCAGCAGGCCGACCCAGAACGAGTCGCGGGTCAGGTCGTACATCTCGACCGGTACGGCCACCGCGGTGAACTGGTACCCGAAGAACGAGAAGACGTTGCCGATCCACATCCGCCGGTACGCGTCATGGCGCAGCGGGCGGGTGTCCAGCGCCAGGCGCCGCGCCCGCTCCCGGAGGGTGGAGCTCATGGGGCGAGCCTCTCCACCACCCAGGTCGCACCGTCGCGTCGGAACCGCAGGCGGTCGTGCATGCGGCCGGTCCGCCCCTGCCAGAACTCGACCGTCTCCGGTACCACCCGGTACCCGCCCCAGTGCGGCGGGGCCGGAACGGTGCCGGTGAACCGGGCGGCCGCGTCGGCGTACGCCGAGTCCAGGGCGGCCCGGTCGGGCACCACGGTCGACTGCGGGCTGGCCCAGGCACCGAGCTGGGACTCGCGCGGCCGGGTGGCGAAGTACGCCTCGGTCTCGGCCCGGTCGACCTGCTCGACCGCCCCGCACACGATCACCTGCCGGTGCAGGACGAACCACGGGAAAAGCAGGCTCGCGTACGGGTTGCCGGCGAGCTCGGTGGCCTTGCGGGACCGGTGGTTCGTGTAGAACGTGAATCCCCGCTCGTCGTAGGACTTGAGCAGGACCGTCCGGGCGGACGGCCGGCCCGCCGGCGTAGCGGTGGCCAGCACCATCGCGTTCGGCTCGGGTAGCGCGGCGGCGACGGCCTCGGCGAACCAGGTGGCGAACTGGGTCGCCCAGTCGGCCGCGAGCCCGGAGCGGCGCAGCGGCCGGTCCCCGTAGTCGCGGCGCATCGCCGCGAGAGACGGCGTCGGCGACCGAGACTCCGGTGTGCTGGGTGTCACGCCAACATCCTTCCTTGGCTGCGCCGCCACGCGTGAAGATGTGTCACGCGGAACACATCCACGCACGGTGCGGTCGCGGGGCTGTACCGAGCGGGGCGATGATGTCACGTGGAGCACGTGTGACCGGGTCGCCCTCGCGGTCGCTCGGCAGGCAAGATGTGCTCTGCACGAACGTCAATTTCACGACCAGACACAAGATCCTGGCCGAGGCCGCCAAGCGTCGCACACGACGTACAGATCCGGGAGAGCGAGATGTCCGATTTTATTCCGGGACTGGAAGGCGTCATCGCCTTCGAGACCGAGATCGCCGAGCCGGACCGGGAGGGCGGAGCGCTGCGATATCGCGGCGTGGACATCGAAGACCTGATCGGCCGGATCTCGTTCGGCAACGTCTGGGCGCTGCTCGTGGACGGCAAGTTCGGTCCGGGCCTGCCGCCGGCCGAGCCGTTCCCGGTACCCGTGCACTCCGGCGACATCCGGGTGGACGTGCAGTCGGCGGTGGCGATGCTCGCGCCGTACTGGGGCCTCGGGCAACTGCTCGACATCTCCGACGAGCAGGCCCGCGAGGACCTCGCCCGGGTCTCGGTCACCGCGCTGTCGTTCGTCGCGCAGTCGGCCCGCGGGCTCGGCCTGCCGGCGGTACCCCAGAAGGAGATCGACAAGGCGGCGACGATCGTCGAACGATTCATGAAGCGCTGGCGTGGTGAGCCCGATCCGCGGCACGTCAAGGCGGTCGACGCCTACTTCATCTCCGCCGCCGAGCACGGCCTCAACGCATCGACGTTCACCGCCCGGATCGTCGCCTCGACCGGCGCCGACGCGGCGGCCTGCATCTCCTCCGGCATCGGCGCGCTGAGCGGGCCGCTGCACGGCGGCGCGCCGTCGCGGGTGCTGCACATGCTCGAAGAGGTGGAGCGCAGCGGCGACGCCGTCGGTTACGTCCGCGGCGTACTCGACCGGGGCGAGCGGTTGATGGGCTTCGGGCACCGGGTGTACCGCGCCGAGGACCCGCGCGCGCGGGTGCTCCGGCGTACCGCCCGGGACCTGGGCGCACCGCGCTTCGAGGTCGCCGAGGCGCTGGAGAAGGCGGCCCTGGAGGAACTGCACGCCCGCAAGCCGGACCGGGTGCTCGCCACCAACGTGGAGTTCTGGTCCGCCGTGGTGCTGGACTTCGCCGAGGTACCGGCGCACATGTTCACGTCGATGTTCACCTGTGCCCGGGTGGCCGGCTGGAGCGCGCACATCCTGGAGCAGCGGAAGCTGAGCCGGCTCGTCCGGCCATCGGCCCGGTACGTCGGCCCGGGGCCGCGCAAGCCGGAGACCGTCGAGGGATGGGACTCGATTCCGCACTGAAACACCCAAGGCACGCAACCACATCAGGAGTCGCGGCGTCTTACTGTCACTCCCGAACGTCGCGACTTTCTGCATTCTGGATCGATCATTTGGGTAGTAACCGCAGCGAAGGGCGCCTAAGGCATCGGTGCGGAGCAGTGACCAGCTCATGACAGACGGTACACAGAGGACAAAGGCGCCCACCAAGCCTCATAATGCGATCGAGTCGCCGGCGGTTGGCCGGCGTCCTTCCCACAACAACGGGGAGACCCGCATGAAGCTCACGTTCATCCGCAAGACCAAGCTCTCTGGAGACACGAACTGCCCGTCGCTCTACCGGACCGACCGGGGCACGTTCGTCGTCCAAGGGTGGCGGGTCACGGATCCCGACGCGTTGGCGCAGCTGGACATCCCAGCACACGAAACGGTGGTCGAGGTTCCCGAGGACGTGCTCGCGGAGATCGCGAAGAGTTACTAGTTCATAGCCGCACGGAAGGGGTTGCGCCCACAGGCGCCGCCCCTTCCGTCACGCCTGGGGGGATGCACCCTGAGTGACGACATTGTTCGTACGCGTGGGACCATCGGCGACGTGATCCGGATCCCTGACACCATCAGGCCCGCGGACGGCCGGTTCGGCGCCGGGCCCAGCAAGGTTCGGCCGGCGGCCGTCGATGCGCTGCACGCGGTCGCGACGGCGTACCTCGGGACCTCGCACCGGCAGCAGACCGTCCGCGACCAGGTTGCCCGGCTGCGCCGCGGCATCGTCGCGCTGTTCGACCTCCCGGACGGGTACGAGGTCGTGCTCGGAAACGGCGGTACCACCGCGTTCTGGGAGGTGGCGACGTTCGGGTTGATCCGGGACCGGGCGCAGCTCGCCTCGTTCGGCGAGTTCGGCGCGAAGTTCGCCGCGTCCGTCGAGGCCGCCCCGTTCCTCGGCGCACCGACCGTCCGCACCGCGGCGCCGGGCTCGGCGCCGGCGCTCGCGGCGGAGTCCGGAGTGGACACCTACGCCACCCCGCACAACGAGACGTCGACCGGGGTGATCGTGCCGGTCCGCCGGGTCGCGGGCGCCGACCCGGGTGCGCTGATGGTGCACGACGCCACGTCCGCGGCGGGCGGCGTCGAGGTGGACATCCGCGAGTCGGACGCCTACTACTTCGCGCCGCAGAAGAACCTCGCGTCCGACGGTGGGCTGTGGATCGCCCTGCTGTCGCCGGCCGCGCTCGAGCGGGCCTACGAGATCCGCGACTCGGGCCGGTACATCCCGGCCTTCCTCGACCTGGTCACCGCCGTCGAGAACTCCCGGCTCGGACAGACCTACAACACGCCGGGCCTGGCGACCATCTTCCTCGCCGCCGAGCAGGTCGACTGGATGCTGTCCCAGGGCGGCCTGCCCTGGGCCGCGAAGCGGACGGCCGAGAGCGCGGGCGTCGTGTACGGCTGGGCCGGGCGCTCGGACTTCGCCACGCCGTTCGTCGCCGACCCGGCGCTGCGCTCCCCGGTCATCGCCACGATCGACTTCGACCCTGCCGTGGACGCCGGCGCGATCGCGAAGACGTTGCGGGCCAACGGCATCGTCGACACCGAGCCGTACCGCAAGCTGGGCCGCAACCAGCTGCGCATCGCGCTCTTCCCGGCGATCGACCCGGCCGACGTCGAGGCGCTGACCGCCTGCATCGACTTCGTGGTCGACAGCATGTAGCACGGCGTGGCGCCCCAGCTTCCTTGACATGTTGCGCGTACGGTGTCCGGAAGAGCTGGCGCGGGACGGAGGCATGCGATGCGGCCGGTACGCTTCGTAGCCCTCTCCGAGGACGGACAGGCCTTGGTCCTGGCCGACGAGGTGGGGCGCCTCCTTGCGCTGCCCATCGACGAACGGATCACGGCCGCGTGCCGGGGTGATCGCGACGCCAACGTCACCACGCTCACCGTGACCGTCGGCGGCATCGACCCGCAGGCGCTGTCCCCGCGCGACATCCAGGCCCGGATCCGGGCCGGCGAGTCCGCCGACGACGTGGCCCGGATCGCGGGCGTGCCGGTCGACCGGGTGCTGCGATACGCCGGCCCGGTGCTGCAGGAGCGGGCGATGCTGGCCCAGCACGCGCGCCGGACCAAGCTGCGCACGTCGGACAAGGGTGCCTCGCTCGCCGAGGTGGTCGACGGCCGGCTGGCCCAGCACGGGATCGACGCGGAGAAGATCTCCTGGGACGCGTACCGGCGGGACGACGGCACCTGGCGGATCGTCGCCACCTGGCCGTCGGGCAAGGCCACCGCACAGGCCGTCTGGGAGCTGGACAAGACCCGGCAGGCGGTCACGCCGCACGACGACATGGCCCAGTACCTGTGCGCGGACCGGACGGCCGCGCCGGCGCACGGCTCGGCACACCCGCCGGAGGCACCGGTTCCGCGCAGCGGGCACGGGCTGCCCGGCCCGTCGCGTGGGGACCAGGGCCGCGACACCGGCCGGCCGGCACGCGACCCGATCCGCGCCGGTCGCGACGCGCTGCTCGCGACGCTGGACCGCCCGATGGGCGGTACCTCAGGTCGCGGTCTCGACCCGGCTGCGGCGGCGGAGCCGGTCGCACCGCGCCGGGTGGTGAGGGGTGGTGCCGCCGCGCTGCTCGGCGGCGCGGGCTCGCCGTTCGACGACGACCAGGACGCGCCGAAGGAGGTCCCGGCGGTACCGTCGCTGGCCGTGTTGCGGCCCCGGCGCACGTCGGGCAACGGCGGCAACGGTGGCGGTCAGCCCGCCGCGGCCGCCTCGACCGAGGCGACCAACGGGACGGACAAGCCGCGCAAGCGCCTGCCGAGCTGGGACGACGTGCTCTTCGGCAGCGGCCCGGCCGCCCGCGAAAGCTCCTGACCCTCCGCGGCCATAGGCACAAACTGCGGGCACTTCGTGCCTATCGAGGGCCGGATAACGACTAACTCCCCGCAGTCTGTGAGGCTGCGAGCACGGGGACGTCGAGGGTGCGGTCGACGCGGACCGCGTCCACGAGGCGGCGGTCGTGGCTGACCAGGATGAGGGTGCCCACATAGCCGTCCAGCGCCGATTCGAGCTGCTCGATCGCCTCGATGTCCAGGTGGTTCGTCGGCTCGTCGAGCACCAGGCAGTTGACCCCACGCGCCTGGAGCAGGGCCAGGCCGGCGCGGGTACGCTCGCCGGGCGACAGGGAACGGGCCGGGCGCAGTGCGGTGTCGCCGCCGAGACGGAACTTGGCCAGCAGGGTCCGGGCCGTCCCGGGGTCGAGCCGGGCGGCTCCGCGGACCACATCCACGACCGGCTCGTCGGTGGCGAACATCCGGCGGCTCTGGTCCAGCTCGCCGAAGACCACGGCCGGCCCGACGTACCGGGTGCCGGACCCGAGCGGCACCCGGCCGAGCAGCGCGTCGATCAGGGTGGTCTTGCCGGAGCCGTTCGGGCCGGCGAAACGCACCCGCTCGCCCCAGCCGATCGTGACATCCAGTGCCACAAACCTGACGTCACCCCGTGCCACCTCCGCGTCCCGCAACGACGCGACGATGTCACCGGCCCGGTGCGTCTCGGCGATGGTGAGCTGGAGCCGCCACGGTTCCCGGACGACCTCGGGGGCGTCGCGGTCGAGCCGCTCGATCGCCCGGTCGATCCGGGCCGCGCCGGCACCCAGCGCCTCCGCGCCGGCCACCCGCTTGCGCCGGATGTGCTTGTCCCCGTCGGGCGCGTACCGCGGGTTCGCCGCCCGCAGCGCACCGGCCCGGGCCCACTCCCGCTGCCGCCGGGCCGAGTCGACCAGCTCCGACCGGCGCTCCTCGTACGTCTCGCGGGACTCGACCGCGCGCCGGCGGGCCGCCTCCCGCTCGGCGACGTACGCCGTCCAGCCGCCCCGGAACTCGGCGGCGCGGCGGGTGAACTCGTCCAGCTCGACAACGCGCTCCACTGTGGAGTCGAGGAACGCCCGGTCGTGCGAGACCACGACCACGCCGGCCGGGGTGCCCCGGACGTGCCACTCCAGGCGGGCCAGGCCATCGGCGTCCAGGTCGTTGGTCGGCTCGTCGAGCAGCAGGATGTCGGGCCGGGCCAGCAGCACCGAGGCGAGCGCGAGCCGCGCCCGCTCCCCGCCGGAGAGCTGGTCCCCGTTGCGCCCGCGCTGGTCGAGGCGCAGGCCTAGGTCGGCCGCGACCTCCGCGGCGCGGTGCTCGAAGTCCGCCCCACCCAGGGCCAACCAGGTGTCGAGCGCGGCCGAATAGGCGTCCGGCCCGCCCCCGGCCAGCGCCGCCGCGGCCGCGTCCAGGCGTCGCTGGGCCTCGGCCACCCCCGTCCGGCGGGCCAGATGCGCGAGAAGGCTCTCGTCACGCCGTACCGTCGGCTCCTGGGAGAGGCGGACGACGGTGCTGGACGCGGGCGCGCGGACGACGACCCCCGACTCCGGGGTCAATTCCCCCGCGATCACCCGCAGGAGCGTGGACTTGCCCACGCCGTTCGGCGCGACCACGCCGATCCGGTCGCCGGGCCCGACCACGAGGTCGACGCCGGCCAGCACCTCCTGGGCACCGAAACCGACGTGTACGTCGCGCAGCGTCACCGATCCAGCCATCACCGTCCAGTTTTCCGGCACCGGACGCTTCCCGGCCAACCAATTACGGTAGGGCGTATGGATTTTACGAACCTTGGCCGGACCGGCCTGTCGGTGAGCCGGCTCTGCCTGGGCACGATGAACTTCGGGCCCAGGACGGCAGAGCCGGACAGCTACGCGATCATGGATCGGGCGCTGGAGTACGAGATCAACTTCTTCGATACGGCGAACGTCTACGGGTGGAAGATCGGCGAAGGCGTCACCGAGCAGATCATCGGGCGCTGGCTCGCGCAGGGCGGCGGTCGGCGGGACAAGGTCGTGCTGGCGACGAAGGTGTACGGCCCGATGAGCGAATGGCCCAACGACCGCGGGCTGTCGGCACGCCACATCATCAGGGCCTGCGACGAGTCGCTCCGCCGGCTGCAGACCGACTGGATCGACCTCTACCAGATGCATCACGTCGACCGGGCCACCCCGTGGGAGGAGATCTGGCAGGCGATGTCGCAGCTGGTCTCGGCGGGCAAGGTGCGCTACGTCGGCTCATCCAACTTCGCCGGCTGGCACCTCGCCAAGGCTCAGGAGTCCGCCGAGCGCCGGCACTTTCTCGGACTCGTCTCCGAGCAGTGCATCTACAACCTGCTGACCCGCCATGTCGAGCTCGAGGTGCTGCCGGCCGCGATCGACTACGGGATCGGGATCATCCCGTGGTCGCCGCTGCACGGCGGGCTGCTCGGCGGCGCGCTGCGCAAGATCGCTGACGGCTCGGCGGCGCGGTCCACCGAGGGCCGCTCCCAGGAGGCGCTGGAGTCGCACCGGAGCACGATCGAGGCGTACGAGAAGCTGTGCGCGGAGATCGGTCACGACCCGGCCGACGTGGCGCTCGGCTGGCTGCTGGCCCAGCCCGGCGTGACCGCGCCCATCATCGGGCCACGTACGGTCGAGCAGCTGGACGCTTCCCTCGGCGCGCTGACCGTCTCCCTGTCGGACGAGGTGCTCGCCCAGCTGGACGAGCTGTTCCCGCCGATCGGCAGCGGCGGCCCGGGGCCGGAAGCGTGGGCCTGGTAGACCGCGGGCCCCGCGACGACCATCGCACCCCGACCTACCCGAGCGGGACCGTGGCGAGGTGGTCGTAGCGGGGCTTCGGCCCCAGGTGGCTGCGGACGAGAACCAGGTCACCTGCTGTCCACTGGGGACTCTCGTAGCCGGCCAACGCGGACAGATCCTCCGACACGGCCTCGGCCGGGACCCGGTCGCCGGGGCGGGCGATGGTCAGGTGCGGCTTGAACGGCTTGTCGTCGAACGGTAACCGGGTCCGGCGCAGCTCCCGACGGACGTCCCGGGCCAGCTCGCGCAGCGCCGGCACGTCACCCCGCAGGCCCAACCACAGGATGGTGAACCGACCGCGGCCGAACCGGCCGCCGCCCGCCAGCCGCAGCGCCGGGGGACCCGTGCCGTCCCGGTCTCGGGACCACCGGGCCACCCCGGCCCGGACCGCCGCCTCGGCGTCGTCCTGCCGGGCATCCGGCACCTCCCCGAGGAACACCAGCGTGACGTGCAGCTGGTCGTGCCGGGCCAGCCGGACGTTGACCCCGCTCGCTGCCGCCCGGCCGATCGACAGCTCACCGATGGCCGCGGTGGTGTGCGCGATGACCTTCTCCGGCGGGTACACCGCGACGAACAGCCGCATGGATCTCCCGTTACTGCGTGCCGCGCGGGCAGTCCGGGTCGGCGGAGCCGAACACCATGCCCGCAGCGATCAGGTGGCCCTCCACCCGGACCCGCTCGATCTCCCGGTCCACCCCGTCCAGCTCCCCGAGGAACTCCTCGATCTCCAGCGAGCGGCAGGCCAGGCGGAGGCGGTCGTCGTATGCCCGCTGTACCGCGGTGAACCACACCGGCGACCGGGTCGCGATGCCGACCCGGTGCCGGCTGAGGCGGCGCAGGTCGGCGGCGATCTGCTCGATCGGCGGGCCGACCGGAACCACCGGCGGCGTCGGCGCCAGCCAGCCGAACCCGTGGTGGCGGCCGAGACCGCGGCGGACGCGGCGGGCCCCGCGCCGGGCCGCACGGCCGGTGCGCTCGATGATCTCGTCCGCGGAGGTGATGAACATGGCGACGGCGCACGGAAGGCACGCCAGCGCCACCAGCGCGACGGCCACGACGAGGGCGTGCACCACCGCCATGCTCCCGAGGCTACGACGAACCCTGTCTATCCGCTATCGCAATCACCGAGTCGCGTCTCCGAGCAGCTCACGGACCTTGCCGATCAGCGCCGGGTCACCCTCGAGGCGGACCGCTTCGTCGCCCACCCGGCGCCACAGCCACAGCAGGACGTGCGTCGGGTCGCCGTCGGCGGTCGCGTGGTGCTGATCCGCCTCGCCGGAGGTCACCGTCACGCCGGTCGGCTCCAGCCGGGCGGACCAGGCCGCGCCGGCGCTGCGCACGAGCACCACCCGACCGTCGCAGCTGGCCAGGCGGTCGCCGAAGTCCTCGGTCCACTCCTTCGAGCCGAAGTCGAGGAAGCGTACGAGCACCTCGTCGATCCCGTCCACCGCGAGGTCGTCCGGGATCGGCGCGAACGGCGCGGCCAGCGCCAGCTCCGCGTCCACCCGGTGGATCACCGTCTCCTGCGCCATCCGGCGGAGCCAGAAGCCGACCGTCTGCTCCGGCTGGTACCACGTCACGGTCGGCTCATCCGGTTTGCGTGCGGCGAACTCCGCCACCAGGCCCGCGTAGGCCCGGTCGAAGAGGTCCAGCGGGCCCTCGCCGCTCACGTCCGGCGGCCACGGGCTCGGCCAGGCACCCCGCCGCATCGCCTCGGTCTTGTGCAGGTAGACCACGGCCACGTGCCGGACCAGCTCGGTGACCGTCCACTCCGGACAGCTCGGCACCGGCGCCGACATGTTCTCCGCGGCGATGAACCGCAACCGAGCGGCGTCGGCCGCGAGACACTCCAGATAACGTGCGCTCTCCATGCCGTACACCCAAGCACAGGGGTACGACACTCAGCGCATCGCGTCCGCCGCCGTGACGTACACCCGGGGGAGCGGGCGGACCCGCAGCCGCAGCCGGTCCCCGGTCGAGCGCAGCTGCAGGACCAGCGCCACCAGCCCGGTCAGCATCGAGACCACGCCGCCCACCCAGATGCTGGCCCGGGCGCTGGCCACCTCGGCGAACCAGCCGATCAGCGGCCCGCCGAGCGGCGTCGTACCGAGGAACACCAGCACGTAGAGCGCCATGACCCGACCCCGGTACGCCGCATCCGTGCCCAGCTGGACCCGCTGGTTCGCCGCCTGCGCGAAGTAGATCATGAAGAACCCGGTCGGCACGAGGAGCACGGCCACCAGCCAGAACGCCGAGACCAGCCCGACGACCGTCTCCAGCACGCCGAAGGCGATCGCCGCGCCGAGGACGACGTACACCGACGGGCGGGCGCGCCGGCCGGAGCCGGCCAGTGCCCCGCCGAGCGACCCGACCGCGAGCGCCGTGCTGAACAGCCCGAACGCCGCCGCGCCGGTATGGTACGTGGTCTTGGCCAGCACGGCGAGCGTGATGCCGAAGTTGAACCCGATCGCCCCGATCACCGCGATCATGGTCATCGGCAGCACGAGGTCGGCCCGGTGCCAGACGTACCGCAGGCCGTCCACGATCGAGGCGTCCTTGCGGTCGGCTCGGGACAGCAGGCCGTCACGGTACAGCTCGGCCGGGCGCATGAGGGAGAGCCCGAGCAGCGGCGCCAGCGAGGTGAACGCGCTGATCACGAAGACCGGCCCGGTGCCGAACCCGGCGATCCCCACCCCGGCGAGGGCCGGCCCGATGATGCGCGCGGAGTTGAACGTCGCCGCCGACAGGGACAGCGCGTTGGGCAGCAGCGTGGTCCCGACCAGCTCGGAGACGAACGACTGGCGGACCGGGGTCTCGATCGCGTTGGAGATGCCGAGCAGGCTGGCGAAGACGAAGACGTGCCAGAGCTGGACGGTACCCGTCGTGATCAGCAACGCCAGGCCGAGCGCGAGCGCGCTCCAGGTCGCGTTGGCGACGACGAGCAGCTTCCGCTTGTCGTACCGGTCGGCGAGGATGCCGCCGTACAGCGACAGCAGCAGGATCGGCAGGAACTGCAGTGCGGTGACCACGCCGAGCGCCGTGCCCGAGTCACCGGAGAGCTGCAGGACCAGCCAGTCCTGCGCGATGAACTGCATCCACACGCCGATCAGCTTGATCAGCTGACCGGTCGCGAACAGCCGGTAGTTGCGGACCGTCAACGATTGGAACGTCGTACCGAGCCGTCTCCGCACCGAGTGTGCGCCTCCCCACCTCGTACCGTGCAACTCCACAGCGGACGAAGCAGCGGGCGGCGGCCGACGGACCTCAGCCGCGGGCCAGCTTCTCCAGGATGTCGGCGGCCCGCCGCAGCGTGTCGCGTTCCTCCGGGGCCAGTTCGGCGAGCACCCTCGCCAGCCACGCGTCGCGGGCCCGCTCGTGCAGCGCGAGCAGCGCGCGTCCCGCCTCGGTGGCGGACAGGATGACCTGCCGCCCGTCGGTGGGGTGCGGTGTGCGCTGAACCAGGCCGCGCTCCTCCAGCTTGGCGACGATCTTGGTCATCGTCGGCGGCTGGACTCGTTCGGTGTCGGCGAGCTCACGCGGCGTCAGCGCCCCGGCCAGCTCGAGGCTGGTCATGGCGGAGAGCTGGGTGGCCGTGAGTTCACCGACCGGTCGGGCCTGGCGGACCCGCCGGTTGAACCGGGTGATCGCGTCGCGTAGCGACGTGGCCAGCTGCGCCGATGTCACGCGCTTCGCCATCACCGTCCGCTCCGTCACAGTCGTTAGCTTACCTAATGAGCCTGGCTAACGACCCGAGTTGTGGGGCTTGTCACCCCTTACAGCATGGACTCCAGCGGCCCACGGAGGAAGTAGAGGACGAAAAGGACCGCCACGCCGTACAGCAGCGGGTGGACCTCGCGCGCCTTGCCACCAGCCAGCTTCAGCAGGGCGTACGCGATGATGCCGGCGCCGATCCCGTTGGAGATGGAGTACGTGAACGGCATCAGCACGATCGCGAGGAATGCCGGGATCGCGATCTCGTAGTCGGTCCAGTCGATGGTGCGTACCGCGGTCATCATCAGGAACCCGACGACCACCAGCGCGGTGCTCGCGGCCTCGAACGGGACGATCTCGACCAGCGGCGCGAGGAACATCGCGAGCAGGAACAGCCCACCGGTGACGAGGTTGGCCACGCCGGTCCGCGCGCCCTCCGCGACACCGGCGGCGCTCTCGATGTACGAGGTGTTGCTGGAGACGCTGCCCGCCCCGCCGGCCGCCGCGGCGACCGAGTCGACCAGCAGGATCTCCCTGGTCCGCGGCGGATTGCCGTCCTCGTCCAGCAGGTCACCCTCCTGCCCGACCGCGACCATCGTGCCCATCGTGTCGAAGAAGTCGGTAAGGAGCAGGGTGAAGACGAACATCAGCGCGACCAGCCAGCCGGCCCGTTCCCACGAGCCGAGCAGGTCGAACCTGCCGAGCAGGCTCAGGTCGGGCAGGTCCACGATCCGGTCCGGCCAGGCCGGCACGTTGAGGCTCCAGCCCTCCGGGTTCTGGCCGCCCGGCGACTGGGCACCGACCTGCGCGACCGCCTCCACGATGATCGCGAGGATCGTCGAGCCGACGATGCCGATCAGGATCGCGCCCTTCACCTTGCGGGCCACCATGACGAACGTGGCCAGCAGGCCGATCACGAACACCAGCGTCGGCCAGCTCAGCAGCTTCCCGCCGATGCCGAGGGACAGCGGCGGCACGCCCGTCGCGCCGCGGACGAAGCCCGCGTCGACCAGTCCGATCACCGCGAGGAAGAGCCCGATGCCGACGCCGATGGCGGTCTTCAGCTGTGTCGGTACGGCCTCGAAGATGGTGGTACGCAAGCCGGTGAGCACCAGGACGAGGATGACCAGGCCTTCGATGACCACCAGGCCCATCGCGTCCGCCCAGGTCATCTGCGGGGCGATCTCGAAGGCCACCATCGCGTTGACGCCGAGCCCCGCGGCGAGCGCGAGCGGGAACCGCGCCACGACGCCCATCAGGATCGTCATGATGCCGGCGATCAGCGCGGTGGCGGAGGAGACCGCGACGATGGCCAGCGTCTGCTGGTCGCCGTCGACCGCCGAGCCGAGGATCAGTCCGTTGAGGACCACGATGTACGCCATCGTGAAGAACGTGGCGAACCCGCCGCGGACCTCCCGGCCGAGGGTCGAACCGCGGGCACTGATTTCGAAGTACCTATCGAAGCCGCTGGTGCGCGGCTCGTCCTTCGTCGGTGCTTCCTTCGCGACCATGGCGCGCATCGTACGCTGATCACGTGCCCGGACGTGAGCCCCGAGAACCGCTCGATCCGCCCATGGTGCCGTTCGCCGTCGTGGGCATCGCGGCCTGGGCGGTACTCGGTGTGGTGACGTGGTTATCGGGGCGTGAGGACTGGGCGCAGATCTGTCTCGCCGGCGTGCTCTGGGGTTTCGTCGGGCTGCTCGCCATGCTCCGGCACGACGCGCGCCGCCGGGTCAGGGGTTGACCGACTCGACCTCGCTGTCGTCGTACACAGTGGACAGTTCGTCGACCGGGGGTGCCCCCAGCAGTACCTCGGAGTGCGCACCACAGCCGTGGTCACGGGAGACGACCCGGCCGTCGTCCGGGGCGTACACGTTGCCGCAGACCCCGAAGACCTGCCGCAGGGAACCGGCCAGCGGCAGGTAGAAGCCGCACGATCCGCACCGGGCCGCACGTGGCGCGGCGACCGCGATGTCCGCCGCGGGGCCGTGCCGTCCGTCGTACCACCGCTGTGCGGTCTCCTCGCGGCCGAGCCGCGACATCACCCGTGGACGGCCGAGGCCCAACTCCCAGCTGACCTCCTCGACGGCGGGATCGTCCGACTGCACGTACCCGGGCACGAGCCGCTCGTCGTCCGGTGGCGTGGGCAGCAGGTCGCCGACGCCGACGTCACCCGGTTGCAGGCGCTCCTGCCACGGCACCCAGCCCGGCGCCAGCAACGCGTCCGGTCCGGGCAGCAGCACGGTCTCGCAGACCGTCACCTGCTTGGCCCGCGACGCCCGCGCGACGGTGACCGCCCAGCGCCACCCCCGGTAGCTCGGCAGCAGGCACTCGAAGAGGTGGGTGACCAGGCGTTCGCCCTCGGCGACCGCCTCCACGTGCGGGCCGACGAACTCCGCCCCCACCTCGGTGACCGCGTCGCGGGCGAGGTCGACGGCGTTGGCACAGGCCTGGTCCAACTTGGCGGCACGGGTGGCGGTTCGGGTCACCCGGACATTGTCCCTCATGCGCGGCCGGTAACCCACGCGGTATCGCACGTATGCGCGAGGATGTCTCCATGCCGGTGATGCGGACGATCGGGCGCGTGAGCGGTTCGGCGCTGCGCGGCGCCCGGGTCATGGCCCGGGGCACCACCCGGGGCGGCCGGTGGGTCACCCGGCACGTGCGTACCGTCCGGGACCGCGGCGCGGCCGGCGAGCTGGGCATGACCCGGCTGATGGACCTGCACGCCGCATCGTGCGCCGGGGACACCCTGGTGGCGATCGGGCTGGCGGGCACGATCTTCTTCGCCGTCCCGGCGGGGGAGGCACGCGGCAAGGTGGCGCTGTACCTGCTCGTCACGATGGTTCCGTTCGCCCTGCTCGCGCCCATAGTGGGGCCGCTGCTCGACCGGTTCCGGCACGGCCGGCGGTACGCGCTCGCGGTCACCATGCTCGGTCGGGCGTTCCTCGCCTGGCTGATCTCGGACTACATCCACGGCTTCGGGCTCTACCCGGCCGCGTTCGGCGTGCTGGCGCTGTCCCGGGCGTACGGGGTGGCCCGCTCGGCCGCCGTGCCCCGGCTGCTGCCCGCCCGGCTGGGCCTGTCCGAGGCTGGCGCCAGAGCCAGCGTGTACGGGACGGTCGCGGGCGCGGCCGTCGCGCCGATCGGGATCGCCGCGTTCACCATCGGCCCGCAGTGGCCGTTGCGGGTGGCGTCCGTCATCTTCCTCGTCGGCACCGTGGTCGCGCTCCGCCTGCCGCCGCGCGCCGACTCCGATCCGCCCGAGACCGTCCCGAAGCTGTTCCGGCGGGGCTCGGCGGAGAAGGTGCTCTCCGGACGGTTGGTGGTCGCCGCCGTGGCGGGCAGTGCCGGGCTCCGCGCGCTCTACGGCTTCCTGTTGCTGTACCTCGCCTTCTCCATCAAGGCCGAGGACCTCGACACCCGGTTCTTCGACGTGACGCTCTCCCCCCAGGTGGCCCTCGGGCTGGTCGGCGGTTCGCTGGTGGCCGGAACCTTCCTGTCCACCGCGCTCGGCACCAGAATGCGCATCCGCCGCCCGCTGAACCTCCAGGCCGCCGTGCTGGTCGCGGTCACCGGGCTCGCGCTCGTGGCGACGCTCCGGTTCAGCCTGCCCACGGTCACCCTGCTCTGCCTCGGCACGGCGATCGCCAGCGGGCTGGCCAAGCTCGCCGTCGACGCTTCGATCCAGGAGCGCATTCCCGAACGGGTACGGGCCAGCGCGTTCGCCCATGCCGAGACGCTGCTGATGCTGGCCTGGGTGGCCGGCGGCGCGGCCGGCCTCATCCCGATCGACGGTCGGCTCGGCATCGGTCTCGCCGCCGGCGCGATGCTCGCCGCCGCCGCCCGCGCGATCCTGGTCACCACGCGGTTCCGCAATGACCGCCTGAACGGCCGCGACTCGACGGAGCCAACCCGCAGGGAGCGCCCGGCCCGACCGTCCCGCCCGGCCGAGCCGGAGACGCAGACGGCCGACGCCGCGGCGCCGCCGGGGTACTCGATCTACCGTCCGGGTGCGGCGAAGCCGCTCGACAAGCGGTGAGCCGGCTTCTCGTCGCGACCGCGGTCGAGGCGGAGCGGGCGGCCGTGCTCGCCGGGTTGCCGCCCGGCGGCGACACCGTCGCCGTCGCCACGGTCGGCGTCGGGCCGGCCGCCGCGGCCGCCGGCACCGCGCGCCTGCTCGCGCTCGCCGAGGCGGGCGGCCGGCCGTACCGCTGGGTCATCTCCGTGGGGATCGCCGGCGGCTTCCCCGGCAAGGCCGAGATCGGCGCGGTGGTGCTGGCGACGCGCAGCGTCGCCGCGGACCTCGGTGCCGACTCGCCCGACGGCTTCCTGTCCCTGGACGCGCTCGGGTTCGGCGCGACGAGCTACGAGCCGGATCCGTCGCTGTTCGCCGCGTTGCGGGCGGCGCTGCCGGGCGCGGCGACCGGCCCGGTGCTCACCGTCTCGACCGTCACCGGTACCGACACGCCGCCACGCTTTCCGGACGCGGTCGCCGAGGCGATGGAGGGGTTCGGCGTCGCCTGTGCGGCAGCCCTGAGCGGCACCGGCTTCGCCGAACTACGGGCCGTGTCGAACCTGGTCGGCCCCAGGGATCGCGCGGCCTGGCGGATCCGTGACGCGCTGGCCGCGCTCACCGCCGCGGCGGCCGCGATTCACGGGTGCGTGAGCGATGAGTGAACTGCCGGTATCGCGCGGCGCACCGGCCCGGCCCGATAACGTCTACGTGTGCGAGTCTCGCTGGCCATCTCGCCGTGTCCCAATGACACGTTCGTGTTCCACGCCCTGGTGGGCGGGCTGGTACCGGATGCTCCCGCGGTGGACGTGACGTACGCGGACATCGACGAAACTAACAACCTCGCGCTGCGGAGCACGGTGGACCTGATCAAGGTCAGCTATGCCGCGCTGCCCTGGCTGCGGCCGTACTACACGCTGCTGCCGTGCGGTGGCGCGCTCGGGCGCGGGTGCGGTCCGCTGCTGCTGGCCCGGCAGGAGCGCGACCTGACCGACGCGACCGTGGCGGTGCCGGGCGACCGGACGACCGCGTACCTGCTCTTCCGGCTCTGGGCCGCGGCCGGACGCAAGCGGCCGGCCCGGATCGAGGTCGTGCCGTTCCACGAGATCATGCCGGGCGTGGCGGACGGCCGGTACGACGCCGGACTGGTGATCCACGAAGCCCGGTTCACGTACCCGAAGTACGGCCTGGTCGCGCTCGTCGACCTCGGCGAGTGGTGGGAGGAGGACACCGGGTTGCCGATCCCGCTCGGCGCGATCCTGGCCCGCCGGGACAAGATCGACGCGCCGGCCGCGGCGGACTGGATCCGCGCCTCGTTGCGCCATGCCTGGGCGGATCCCGCGGCCAGCCAGGAGTACGTCCTCTCGCACGCGCAGGAGATGGACCCCGAGGTCGTCAAGCAGCACATCGCGCTCTATGTGAACGAGTTCACACTGGACCTCGGCGACGAGGGCCGGGCGGCCGTGGACACCTTGCTGCGCCGGGCCGCCACCGAGATTCCCGGCTGGCCGGGCCGTACGCCCTAGGTTTCCAGCTCCCGCGCCACCGCGTGTACCACCTGGGCGACTGTCTGGCCCGTCTTACGATCCGGGAAGCGACCCCGGCGCAACTCCGGCTGCACCTTGGCCTCCAGCAGTTTGATCATGTCCTCGATCAGCCCGTGCAGCTCCTCGGCCGGCCGGCGCCGCAGCTCCGCCACGGACGGCGGCGCATCCAGCAGCTTGACCTGCAGAGCCTGGTTGCCCTTGCGGCTCTCCACGATCCCGAACTCGACCCGCTGGCCGGGTTTGAGCTCCTCCACTCCGGGAGGCAGGGCGGCCTTGTGCACGAACACGTCGCCACCTTCGTCACGGGTGAGGAAACCGAAGCCCTTCCCCGTGTCGTACCACTTCACTCGACCCGTCGGCACCCACCTAGGCTAGCCCGAAGGGAACCGCGCAGGCACGCAGGTGGTCCAGTGTGCACGGTCGGATAGCGTGGGAAGGCGATGGGAACGACGCTCGCCGACCACCTGCGCGCCCTGCCCGACGACGGGCTCGGGCTGCTCATCGAGCTGCGGCCGGACCTTGTCGTCCCCGTCCCACCCGACCTGTCGGCGCTGGCCGTCCGCGCACAGTCCCGGCTGTCCGTGGTACGGGCGCTCGACGGGCTCGACCAGTTCACCCTGGAGATCCTCGACGCGCTGCGGCTGACCCGTACCCCCGAGGAGGTGACCTCGGTGGATGCGGTGCTGGCGCTGACCGCGGCCAGCACCCCCGCCGTGGAGACGTCCGCGGTCCGCGCGGCCATCGACCGGCTGCGGGCCCACGCGCTCGTGTACGGGCCGGATGCCGCGCTGCACATCGTGGCCACGGTCGACGAGGCGTGCTCACCGTACCCGGGCGGGTTGGGGCGGCCCGCCGCCGAGCTGGACGCACAGGCGGCCGAGCTCGTGGCCGACGCGGCCCGGCTGCGGCGCACGCTGCTGTCCGCCCCACCGGCCGCGCGGGCCGTGCTGGACCGGCTGGCCGCCGGCCCTCCGGTCGGCACCACCTCGGCCGCCGGGGGCGAGTCCCCGGTCGGCTGGCTGGTCGCGCACAAGCTGCTCGTACCGGTGGGTGAGACGGCCGTCGAGCTGCCCCGCGAGGTCGGGCTGCTGCTGCGCCGCGACGCCGGGCCCCTGGGCCCGATGCATCCGGCGCCGCCGGAGATCACCGCCACCGCGCGCGAGCCGAAGGGCGTCGACTCCGCGGGGGCCGGCCAGGTCATGGAGGTGGTACGGCGAACCGAGGCGCTCCTCGACGCGCTCGCCGCCGAGCCGGCGGCGGTGTTGCGCTCGGGTGGTCTCGGCGTCCGGGATCTGCGCCGGCTGGCCCGCACGCTCGGGCTCGACGAACCGGGCACGGCCGCGCTGCTGGAGATCGCTTGTGCGGCCGGCCTGGCCGGCATCCTCGATCTGGGCGAGCGCGGCGCGGAATCGCAGTTCCTGCCGGCCGCCGGGTACGACACCTGGCGCGCGGCGTCGATCGCCCAGCAGTGGGCGGTACTCGCGCGGACCTGGCTGGGCCTGCCCCGGGAGCCGCGCCTCGTCGGCGAGCGCGACGAGCGGGACCGCCCGATCAACGCGCTCGCACCCGAGGTCGAACGGGCCGGGGCGCCGGCTGCGCGGCGGGCCGTGCTGCGCGTGCTCGCCGACCGGCCACCCGGTGTCGCGCCGAGCCCGGAGGACGTGTTCGAGCAGCTGGCCTGGCGGGCACCGCGGCGGATCCGGGACCGGAAGGCGACCGCGCGGGCCGTGCTCGCCGAGGCGTCCGCGCTCGGCGTGACCGGGCTCGGCGCGCTGACCACGTACGGTCGGCTGCTGCTCGGGGGCGGCGTCGCCGAGGCCGAGGAGGACGACCCGCTCGGCCTGCGCGCCCCCGACGGGGATCCGCTGGTGGCCGCGCTGGACGGCCTGCTGCCGGCGCCGGTGGACCACGTGCTCGTCCAGGCCGACCGGACCGTGGTCGTACCGGGGCCGCCCGAGCCGGCGCTCTCGGCCGAGCTGGCGCTCCTCGCCGACCACGAGTCGGCCGGCGGGGCGAGCGTCTACCGGGTGACGCCGGAGAGTGTCCGGCGGGCGCTGGACGCGGGGTACGCGGCCGGCGACCTGCACGCGCTGTTCGCGCGGCGGTCGCGGACCCCGGTACCGCAGGGGTTGACCTACCTGATCGACGACGTGGCCCGCCGGCACGGTGGGCTGCGGGTCGGCACCCTTGGGGCGTACCTGCGCAGCGAGGACGAACCGCTCCTCGCCGAGCTGCTCGCCGACCGCCGGTTGGCCGGGCTCGCGCTGCGGCGGCTCGCGCCGACCGTGCTCGCCACCCCGTACAGTGCCGGCCGGCTGCTCGCCGAGCTGCGCGAGGCCGGCTACGCCCCGGTTCCCGAGGACGCCTCCGGCGCGGCGGTGCTGACCCGCCCGAAGGCACGCCGGGCGCCGATGCGGGTGGGCCGGCCGTCGGCGGGACCGCCACGGCTGACCCCGCCCCGGGTGCTCGGCATCGTGGAGCAGATGCGCCGCGGCGACGCGGCCGCGCGGGCGGCCCGGCGGGCCCCGGTGACCGTACGGGCGGCGAACGGTACCCAGGCGCTCGCGATCCTGCAGCAGGCGGTGAAGGACAAGGCGATGGTCTGGGTCGGGTACGTCGACGCGCACGGCGCCGCCGCGCAGCGGCTGGTCCGCCCGGTGTCGATCGGGGCCGGATACCTGCGGGCCGAGGACGACCGGACGGACACGCTGCACACGTTCGCGCTGCACCGCATCACGACAGCCGTCCTCGCCGAGGCCTAGCGACGGCCCCGCACCGCACCCACGATCGAGGTGATCAGCAGCAGCGCGAAGGCCGAGCCGATCGACTCGCCGGCGGCGTCGACCACGTGCCGGTTGAGCGCCAGCCAGGCGACGAAGAACCAGGCCACGAGCACGACACCGATGGCGAAGCTCGCCATCAGCGCCCGCCGCGACAGCCGCGGCCGGGGTGCACCGTCGGGCGTGTCATGCTTCGTCCGCTGTGCCGTCTTCTGGTCCGCGGCCTTCTGGTCCGCCGTCGTCTGGTCCGCCGCCATCCTCGCCCCTCCGTGACCGGTCTGGCTCCCAGCGTCGCACCTTAGCGCTCTGATACGACAGAGTTTCGCGTGGTATCAGGGGTCACTCCGGGTTACTCCGGATGGCACCCACCACAGAGATGACGATCAACAGGGCGAACGCCACGCCGAACGCCTCGCCGGCGGCGTCCCCGGCGGGGGTGTGCATCACCCGCCAGGAGAGCATGAACCATCCCACCGCCGCGGCGACCAGCGCGACGGCGCCGGCCGCCAGCGTCCGCGCCGCTGCTGGTCGGGTCGCCATGTACCAAGGCTAGGTGCCCGCGCGGTGCCCGAACAGGTACACCCTCGTGCCGACCCCGGCCAGGCCCCAGAGCTTGACCGCGTCGGTGTGCAGCAGGTTCACGCAGCCATGGGAGCCGATCGACATGTCGTGGATGTAGGTGGTGGTCTCGTGGAATCCCATGCCGTTGTGGAAGTGCTGCCAGTACGGCAGCCACACGTCGTACGGCACGGACCACTCCTTGATGTTCCTGCGGTCGATCGTGAACGTTCCGGCCGGTGTGGCGAACCCCCGCATACCGGTCCGGGTGATGGTCGGGGCCATCACGACACTCCCGGCACGGAGCACCCAGACCGTCTGCCGGGTGAGGTCCACGCACACGGTGGTGCCGGAGCCGCCGGAGCACTGGCTGGTCTGGGTCGTCGCCAGGCGCCGGGCCACGTCCCGGGTGGTCGGGCCGGCGCGACCCTGAGCGGGGCTGATGCCGTACCGCTGCTGGAACTTCTTGATCGCGGTGCAGTCTGCGGCCGACTGCTTGCCGTCGACGGTGACCGTGCCGAACCCGCCGAGGCGGGCGAGGTACCCCTCAACCTCCCGCTGGTGCTCGCCCTGCGCGCACCCGCCGGTCGGGGAGGGCTTCGGCGTGGGCTTCCTGGTGGGGGACGTGGTCGGGGACGGGGTGGGAGTGGGCCGGGGTTGCTGGACCGGGCCCTGGCCCGGCCCGGGTGACGCGTTCGCCCCCGTTGACGGTTCCGCGACGATCGGTGGACTCTCCCCAGGACCCGCCAGATCCTGTCGCGGCTCGAACGCGCACGCCCCGGTGCCGACCAGCCCGACGACGGCGAGCAGCGCGACCCGAAACAGGATGCTCTGCGACACTTTGGCCAGCACGTCGCCTCCTTGTGCCTCGCGCTTGTGCCCCTCGCGCTTGTGCCCCTCGCGGGTCGTCGCCTCGTAGACGTCTGGGACCACCGCCGTGGTTGCGTCGGCTTACCGACCTTCGCCGCTTTGTTACCGGGAGTTCGAACGCAGCCGTCAGAAAGCAACCGTGCAACACTGGTAGGTCGCCTACGAAAGGGCTGTTGTGGTGAGCGGTGGACCGCTGATCGTCCAATCGGACAAGACCCTGCTGTTGGAGGTCGACCACCCGGACGCGCTGGCCTGCCGGATGGCGATCGCGCCGTTCGCCGAGCTGGAACGGTCCCCGGAGCACGTGCACACGTACCGGCTGACGCCGCTCGGGCTGTGGAACGCGCGGGCCGCCGGCCACGACGCCGAGTCGGTGGTCGACGCGCTGCTGCGGTTCTCCCGGTACCCGGTGCCGCACGCGCTGCTCGTGGACGTCGCCGAGACCATGGACCGGTACGGCCGCCTGCAGCTCGTCAACCACCCGACGCACGGGCTGGTGCTGCACGCGTTCGACCGGGCGGTGCTGGTCGAGGTCAGCCGGTCCAAGAAGCTCGCCGGAATGCTCGGTGCCCCGGTTGACCAGGACAGCGTGATCGTGCACGCGTCCGAACGCGGCCGGCTCAAGCAGGCGCTGCTCAAGCTCGGCTGGCCGGCCGAGGACCTGGCCGGGTACGTCGACGGCGAGGCCCACCCGATCGCCCTGGTCGAGCAGGGGTGGGCGCTGCGGTCGTACCAGAAGGAGGCGGTCCAGCACTTCTGGGCCGGCGGCTCCGGGGTCGTCGTGCTGCCCTGCGGTGCGGGCAAGACGCTGGTCGGCACGGCCGCGATGGCCGAGGCCTCGGCGACCACGCTGATCCTGGTCACGAACACGGTCGCCGGGCGGCAGTGGAAGCGGGAGCTGGTCGCCCGCACGTCGCTGACCGAGGACGAGATCGGCGAGTACTCCGGCGAGCGCAAGGAGATCCGGCCGGTCACGATCGCGACGTACCAGGTGCTGACCACCCGGCGTGGCGGGGTGTTCCCGCACCTGGACGTGTTCGGCGCGCGGGACTGGGGCCTGATCATCTACGACGAAGTACACCTGCTGCCCGCGCCGATCTTCCGGTTCACCGCCGACCTGCAGGCGCGCCGCCGGCTGGGCCTGACCGCGACGCTGGTACGCGAGGACGGCCGTGAGGGCGATGTCTTCTCGCTGATCGGGCCGAAGCGGTACGACGCACCGTGGAAGGACATCGAGGCGCAGGGCTGGATCGCGCCGGCGTCGTGCACCGAGGTACGGGTGACGCTGACCGAGGCCGAGCGGATGGCGTACGCGACGGCCGAGCCCGAGGAACGGTACAAGGTGGCGGCCACCGCGCCGAGCAAGCTCCCGATCGTGCGCGCGCTGGTGGAGCGGCACCAGGGTGACCAGATCCTCGTGATCGGCGGGTACCTCGAACAGTTGCACGAGCTGTCGTCCTTTTTGGACGCTCCATTCATCCAGGGCGCGACGACCACCCGGGAACGGGAGCGGCTCTTCGACGCGTTCCGGGCCGGCGCAATCTCCACACTGGTCGTCTCCCGGGTCGGCAACTTCTCCATCGACCTGCCCGAGGCGGCGATCGCGATCCAGGTGAGCGGCACGTTCGGGTCGCGGCAGGAGGAGGCGCAGCGGCTCGGTCGGGTGCTGCGCCCCAAGTCAGACCGGCGGCAGGCGCACTTCTACACGGTCGTGGCACGGGACACGATCGACACCGAGTACGCCGCGCACCGGCAGCGTTTCCTCACCGAGCAGGGGTACGCGTACACCATTGTGGACGCCGACGACGTCGTCGGGCCATCGCTGTCCACGGGGGACTGAATCAGATCTGGCGCGGCCGCTCAGGTCGGCACCTCCGGCCCGGGTCCGCAGAGGTCGGCGAGCAGGTCGCCGTACTCGTCGATGCGCTCGAGGACCACCTCGGGCGTGAACTCCGCGGCGGTGACCGTACGCGTCTCCACCTCGTCCCAGAGCAGCGGTGCCGAGACGGTCGGCGTGGGCTGTGCCCGCAGCGAGTACGGGCTCACCGTCGTCTTCGCCGCGTTGTTCTGGCTCCAGTCGATGAAGACCTTGCCGGGCCTCAGTTTCTTCGCCATCTTGGACGTGATGCGCTTGGGGTCCATCCGTTCGAGCTCGTCGGCGATCCGGTGGGCATAGGCCGAGACCTCGTCCGCCGTCTGGGTCGCCGCGATCGGGCAGCTCAGCTGCATCCCCTTCTTGCCCGAGGTCTTCGGGTACGCGGTCAGCCCGTCCTGGGCCAGCCGGTCACGCAACAGCATCGCCACGTCGCAGCACTCGCGCAGCCCGGCCGGGGCGCCGGGATCCAGGTCGACCACCATGAGGTCGGGCCGGGCCGCGCCGACGGACTCGTCCGAGTCCAGCTCCGAGACTCTCCACTGTGGAGTATGCAGTTCCAGCGCGGCGAGGTTGGCGAGCCAGACGAGCGTGGGCAGGTCGTCGGCGATCACGTAGTCGAGCATGTCCCGGCCCATGCTGGAACCCGGGGCCGGTAACGTCTCCAGGCGGATCCAGTCCGGCGTACCGGCTGGTGCGTTCTTCTCGAAGAAGAACGCGGCGTCCACGCCGTTGGGGTAGCGGATCCGGGTGAGCGCCCGGTCCCCCAGGTGCGGCAGGAGGACCGGCGAGACGCGCGTGTAGTAGTCGATCACCTCGCCCTTGGTGAACCCGGCGGCCGGGTAGAGCACCTTGTCCAGATTGGACAGCTCCAGCTCCCGGCCGTCGACACGCACGAGGATGCGGTCATCCGCCACCGTCACACTCCTCCGGGCTCTTGTCGGGACGCAGTCGGATGAACCGCGGAAACCGCAGCCGGCCGTCCGGCGTGCGCTGACCGTACTTCACCTCGACCACTGTCTCCGGACGTACCCAGATCGCGTCCTTCGCATCCTCCCGCGGGAGGGGTTCCGAGAACGGGCTGGCGGCGGTCCGTAGCGGTGCCAGCACCTCCAGCAGGTCGCGCTCGGCGGAGCCGCTGATACCGCCGCCGCAGCGGCCCCGGTAATGCAGCCGGCCGTCGGGCTCCATCGTCCCCACCAGCAGCGCGCCGAGCCGCCGGGCGCCCGGCCGCCAGCCGCCGACGACCAGGTCCACCGTCTGGTCCAGCTTCACCTTGATCCAGTCGGGCGAGCGGGTGGCCGGCCGGTACACCGAGGAGAGCCGCTTCGCGACCACGCCCTCGAGGTCGTTCTCGCGGGCGGCCGCCTCGGTCGCGGCCCCGTCCGCGAACCGCGGCGACAGCATCCAGTGGCCGCCGTCCAACGGCAGGGCCTCGAGCGTGGCACGCCGCTGCGCGTACGGCAGCACGGTCAGGTCCATGCCGTCCAGCGCCAGAAGATCAAAGATCATGTAATTCACGGGTACCGACGAAGCCAGCTGGGCCGCCCGTCCCGGATCGCGTACGTGCATCCGCTCGGCCAGCATGGTGAACGACGGCCGGCCGGCCGCGTCCAGGGCGACCATCTCGCCGTCCAGGACCGCGTCGGCGAGCACGCGGCCGAGCGCGGCCAGTTCCGGGTATGCGATGGTGATCTCGGCGCCGGAACGGGCCCACATGCGAACCTTGCCGGCTTTCAGGCGGGTGATTGCCCGTACACCGTCCCATTTGAACTCGAATGCCCAGTCCGGCCCGGACGGCAAAGTGCCCGTTGTCGCAAGCATGGGGAGCAGCGGAGCGCCGGGCACTCCGTCATGCTAGATCCACGGGCGAACCCGTCGCGCCACGGCAGAAGCAGTGCGATGCTGGTCTATACCGGGCCGATCGGCGGGGGTCATACGGTGACGGTAGGTAAGGAGCGGGAATGCGAGCCATCTGGAAGGGAGCGGTCTCGTTCGGCCTGGTGTCGATCGCGGTAAAGCTCTATTCGGCCACCGAGGAGAAGGACATCCGGTTCCACCAGGTGCACCGCACCGACGGTGGCCGGATCAGGTACAAGCGGGTCTGCTCGGTCTGCGGCGAGGAGGTGACCTACGACGACATCGCCAAGGGGTACGACATCGGCGGCGGGGAGATGGTCATCCTCACCGACGAGGACTTCGCGGACCTGCCGCTGACCACCTCACGCGCGATCGACGTGCTGGAGTTCGTACCGGCCGAGGAGGTCGATCCGATCCTCTACAACAAGGCCTACTACCTCGAACCCGACGGAGTCGCCACCAAACCGTACGTGCTGCTGCGCAACGCGCTGACCGACTCCGACCGGGTGGCCATCGTCAAGGTGGCACTGCGCCAGCGGGAACAGCTCGCCACGCTGCGGGTACGCGAGAACGTCCTGGTCCTCAACACGATGCTGTGGCCGGACGAGGTCCGAGCGCCCGACTTCGGTTTCCTCGACGAGGACGTGTCGGTGCGGCCGGCCGAGCTGGCCATGGCCTCCTCGCTGATGGACTCCATGTCGGGGGCGTTCGACCCCGAGGCCTACACCGACAACTACCGGGAGGCGTTGCAGGAGGTCATCGACGCCAAGGTGGGCGGCCGTGAGGTCGTCGCGCCGCCGGAGGTCGAGGCCGCGCCGACCGCCGCGGTGGACCTGATGGCCGCGCTGAAGGCCTCGGTCGAGCGGGCCCGGTCGGCCCGTGGCGAAGCGCCCGCGAAGGCTGCGGCCGGCGGCAAGAAGGACGAGGAGCCCACGCCGATCTCGAAGGCCCGGTCGGCGAAGAAGGCCACCGAGAAGAAGGCAGCCCCGGCGAAGAAGACCGCCGAGAAGAAGACCGCCGCGGCCAAGAAGACCACGGCCAAGAAGGCCACAAAGGCCCGCAAGTCGGCCTGACGGGGCCCCGCGCCCCCCCGGTGATCATGGGCTTGGCGGACGCGTCGCGCGGCGTGTCGCGCGGCGTATCGTGCGGCCAACTCCATGATCACGCGGGAGAGCGGGGGCTACTTGAACAGCGGGCCGGTGATGGTGAAGTCCAGCGCGTCCCCGGCGATCGAGAACAGGCCGGCCAGCGCCAGCGCCGCGCCGGCCAGTCCCATGTCCTTGAAGAACTGGACCGACTCCGTCATGCGGCCCTGGCCGGTCTCCTTCCAGAACGCGTGCATCATCAGCGCGGTCGGGATGAGGAAGGCCGCGAGCAGCAGCGAGCCGAGGTCCGCCCAGATGCCGAGGAGCACGGAGACACTACCGAGCGCCAGCAGGATGCCGCCGCCGACCGTGGCCGCATACGCCTGCGGTACGCCCTTGCTGGCGGCGTACCCGGCCATGTTCCTGGTCTGGCTGAAGTGGGCGTACGCGGAGTTGAGGAACAGTACGGCGAAGAGAATGCGACCGATGAGCACAAGGACGTCCACTCCGGTTGACTCCTTGATCTAGATGGGTCACGCACTGGCGAGAGCACACACTATGCCCTTCCGGATCAGACGGTCTGCGGCACGCCGAGCGCGCCGCTCGCGTACCGTGCCCGGACCTCCTTCTTGTCGAACTTGCCCACCGACGTCTTCGGCACCGCGTCGATGAACGCCCAGCGCTCGGGCAGCTGCCAGCGCGCCATCGAGCCGGCGAGGAACTCGCGCAGCTCGGGCGCGCTCACCGTGGCGCCGTCCCGCAGGACCACGGTCGCCAGCGGGCGCTCACCCCAGCGGTCGTCGGGTACCCCGACCACGCAGGCCTCCAGCACCGCCGGGTGGGCCATCAGCGCGTTCTCCAGCTCGACCGAGGAGATCCACTCCCCGCCCGACTTGATGACGTCCTTGGCGCGGTCGGTCAGCGTGAGGAAGCCGTCGGGCGAGAGGGTGCCGACGTCGCCGGTACGCAGCCACCCGTCGTGGAACCGCTCCGGATCCGGCTCGTCCTCGCCGACGTACCGTGCGGTCACCCACGGCCCGCGGACCTCCAGCTCGCCGACGGCCTCGCCATCGGCGGGCGCAGGGGTTCCGTCCGGCGCGATGATGCGGCCCGCGACGCCGGCCGGGATCCGGCCCTGCGTGTACCGGTACGCCCAGGCGTCGTCGCCGGTCAGCCCGGCGGGTGCGCGGGAAACCGAGCCGAGCGGGGACATCTCGGTCATGCCCCAGGCGTGGATCACGTCGATGCCGTGCCGTTCCGAGAACGCGTGCATCAAGGCGGGCGGGCACGCCGAGCCACCGATGACGACCTCGTGCAACGACGAGGTATCCACCTCATGAGTGTCCAGATAGGACAGTAGCTCGGTGAAGATGGTCGGCACCGCACCGGCGAGCGTGGGACGCTCCGCCGCGACCATCGCGGCGATCGGCTCGGCCTGCAGGAAACGGTCCGGCATCAGCAGCGACGCGCCGGACATCAACGACGCGTACGGCAGGCCCCAGGCCATCGCGTGGAACATCGGCACGATCGCGAGCACCCTCGCCGCCGGGCCGAGTCCGAACGCCTCGCGGCTGCAGATCTGCATCGAGTGCAGCCAGATCGAGCGGTGCGAGTAGGCCACGCCCTTCGGGTTGCCGGTGGTCCCCGAGGTGTAGCAGAGCGCCGCCGCGTCGCGCTCGTCCACCTCGGGCCAGTCGTACCGCTCCGGCCGGCCGGCCAGCAGCTCGTCCCAGCCGTGTACGGTCACCGCCGGCGCCGCCGCGCGCAACGGCTCGGGGTCGCCGCCACCCACGACCACGACGTGCTCCACAGTGGACATCAGCGGCAACACCTTGGCGAACGGGGGGATCAGCGTGGTGTCGACGAGCACGACCCGGTCCTCGGCGTGGTTCGCCACGTAGGCCACCTGGTCCGGGTAGAGCCGGATGTTCAGCGTGTGCAGCACGGCGCCCATGCTCGGCACGGCGAGGTAGGCGGCCAGGTGCTCGGCGTTGTTCCACATGAACGTGGCGACCCGCTGGTCACCGGTGATGCCGAGGTCGTCGCGCAGGGCGTGGGCGAGACGGGCCGCCTCGACGCCCAGATCGGCGTACGACATCCGGCGCGCCCCGGTACCGGTCCACGTCACGACCTCGGCGCGCCCGTGCACACCGGTGCCGTGCTCCAAGATCCGGGCTACCTGCAGGGGAGTGTCCATCATCGTGCTGCGCATGATCTTCACGGTAGTGGCGTACGCCACACGAAGGAAGTCGCTGGAAGTCCCCGATAGTCTGCCGGTGATGACCAACTTGTCCTGGGCCGAGTCCTATCTCGGCCAGCTGCGCGCCCTCGCCGGCGACCGGGTCCTGCTCTTCGTCGGTGCACGTGGGCTGGTCCGCGACGACGCCGGCCGGATCCTGCTGATCCGCCGTACCGACAACGGAGTCTGGGCGATGCCCGGCGGCGCGATGGAGCTGGGCGAGTCGATCGCCGAGTGCGCGGTCCGGGAAGTGTGGGAGGAGACCGGGATCCGGGCCTCGGCTGCGGAGCCGTTCGCCATCTACAGCGGGGCGCAGTACACCTACACGAACGTCTTCGGGGACACGTACCAGCTGTTCCTGGTGGCGTTCGAGCTGACCGGGTGGACCGGGGAGCTGCTGCCCGACCCGGAGGAAGCCTCGGCGGCCGGCTTCTTCGCGCCGGACGCGCTGCCCGAACCGCTGTCCCGGTCGACCGCCGAGACCCTCGCCGACCTGGCCACGTTCACCGAGACCGGCCGCCTGGTCATGAAGTAGCAATGCTCGCCCTCGACCTCCGCCCGCTCCGGACGTCGCGGGACTTCCGGCTGCTCTTCGCCGCCGCGGGCGTCTCCGGGTTCGGGTCGTTCATCACGTACGTCACGATCCCGTTCCAGGTCGCCACGCTCACCGGGTCGCCGCTCGCGGTCGGCCTGCTCGGACTCTGCGAGCTGCTCCCGCTGCTGTTCATGGCGTTCGTGGGCGGGGCGCTCGCCGACTACCTCGACCGGCGGCTGCTGGTCCTCGGCGGCGAGGTGGCGTTCACCGTGCTGTGCGGCGTGCTCCTGCTCAACGCGCTCGCCGACGAGCCGCAGCTGTGGGTGCTCTACGTGGTGGCGGCGCTGACCGCGGCGGTCGACGGCGTACAGCGGCCCGCGATGGAAGGGCTGACGCCGCGGTTGGTCACGCCGGAGCAGATCCCGGCCGCGAGCGCGCTCGCCTCGCTGCGCATGCAGATCGCCTCGCTGGGTGGACCGGCGGTGGCCGGCGTGCTGATCGCCAGCCTCGGCCTGGCCTGGGTGTACGCGATCGACCTGGCGACGTTCGCGTTCTCGCTGATCTGCCTGGCCGCGATGCGCGCGGTACCGCCACCACCGGCCGCCGAACGGCCGTCGCTGCGGTCCGTGGTGACCGGCCTGCGGTACGCGCGGAGCCGGCCCGAACTGCTCGGCACCTACCTCGTGGACATCAACGCGATGTTCTTCGGCATGCCGCAGGCGCTCTACCCGTTCATCGCCCAGAAGCTGGGCGGGCCGGCCGTCCTGGGCCTGCTCTACGCCGCGCCGTCCGCCGGCTCGCTGCTCGCCACGGTCACCTCGGGCTGGACCGGGCGGATCCACCGGCACGGACTCGCGGTCACGCTTGCGGCGGCCGGGTGGGGCGCGGCGATCGTCGCCTTCGGCTTCGCCGGCTCGCTCTGGCTGGCACTGCTGTGCCTGCTGCTCGCCGGGGCGGCCGACATGATCTCCGGGCTGTTCCGGATGACGATCTGGAACCAGACGATCCCGGACCGGCTGCGCGGGCGGCTCGCCGGGATCGAGATGATCTCGTACTCGACCGGTCCGCTGCTCGGGCACGTCCGGTCCGGCCTGGCTGCCCGGTGGCTGGGCGTGGGTGGATCGGTGATCTCCGGCGGTCTCCTGTGCATCGTCGGTACGGTGGCGCTGGCCGCCGCGCTGCCGGCCTTCCTCCGGTACGACGGGCGGGACGGGCTGGCCCGCAAGAAGGCCGAAGACGAGGCATGGGCGGCGGCGCCGGGCCAGCCGTTGCAGGACCCGGCGCCGTCCTAGGACTGCTCGTTACGCGGGCTTGGCGGCCGGCTCGGGCCCGGCGGGCTTCGCCTGAGCCGGCTTCGCCTCGGCGGCCGGCTCCGGCTTGGGCTCGGCGGCTGGCTGCGGCTTGGGCTCGGCGGCTGGCTGCGGTACCAGCTTTCCGGCGGCTGGCGAGGCCGGCTTCTGCCGCTGCCGGATCAGGTTCGGGGTGCCGTTCCGGCTGAACGGACCGGATCCGATCGAAGTCAGCAACGAGACCATCGCGGCCAGGCCGGCGACGGACGCCACGTGCTTCCAGTCGACGTCGAGCAGGCCGAGACCCTGCCCGGTCAACAGCGCGATCGCGGCCTGGGCAAAGGTCTTCACGGCGCGCTCGACGGCCTGCGCCCAGAACGTCCCGGAGACGAGGAAGGTCGACATGAGGGTCTCCCAAAGGTGAAGGATTTGGCCGCCCTGTTTGTAGCCCCTGCGGCCCTTCCCCGCGGCCCTACGTGCGGCAACCCGACAATCTCCGGCCGTCCGGTCAGACGAGATCGCCGTTTCGGACCGCGATCGTGCAGTCCGACCGCACGACGCAGGTCCGAAACGGCGATCTTGGGTGGAGCCGCCTGTCGGAATCGAACCGACGACCTGTTCATTACGAGTGAACCGCTCTGACCGACTGAGCTAAGGCGGCAACGGGGGTCAAGTGTACGCGACGCAGCCACCCGACACCGCGCTGGGTTCTGCGGATAGGCGATCGCCGCTAGGCTGCGGCGGGTGCAGTACACCTCCCGGAACGAGACCCCGCCGCCGCGCCCCTCGAGCTTCGACCCGCAGCAGCTCGGGTTCACCCCGCGCAAGCCGGTACCGTGGCTCGGCCCCGTGCTGCTCGCGGCGACCGGCGCCCGGGTCGCGCTGGCCGACCAGTTCGGCGCCTACCTCGACAAGCGCGAGCTGCAGAACACCTTCCCGAAACGGGTGTACGACCACAGCCAGCCCGACGACCAGTGGGTCGACTTCGTCGCCGACCTGGGCGACGGGTTCAACGCCACCTACTCGGTGGCCTACCTGCTCGCCCAGCCCGAGCTGCCGGTGGGTGCGGCCCGGCTGCCTCGCGGCGACGTCCTCGTCATGGGCGGTGACCAGGTCTACCCGACCGCGAGCGGGCAGAGCTACGAAGACCGGTTCAAGGGACCGTACCGGTCCGCCCTGCCCCATTCACCGGTCGGCGGCCGCCCGGCGCCGACGCTGTTCGCCCTGCCCGGCAACCATGACTGGTACGACGGCCTCACCGCCTTCCTGCGCCTGTTCGCGCGCCGGGAGGGCGGCAAGGTAGGTGGCTGGCTCACCTGCCAGACCCGCTCGTATTTCGCGCTGAAGCTGCCGCACCGGTGGTGGCTGCTCGCGATCGACGCGCAGGGCGAGGCGTACCTGGACGATCCGCAGGTGGACTACTTCCGGGAGGTGTCCACCCAGCTCGGCCCCGGCGACCGGGTGATCGTGGTGTCGCCGCAGCCGTCGTGGGTGATCGCCGACGAGAGCCCCCGGGCGTACAGCACGCTGGACTACTTCGTCCGGACCATTGTGGACCCCACCGGCGCGGACGTGGCGTTGATGCTCACCGGCGACCTCCACCACTATGCGCGCTACGCGGAGGTGAGCGGGGAGCGGCAGCTCGTGACGTTCGGCGGCGGCGGCGCATACCTGTACGCGACGCACCAGCTGCCCGAGCAGATCACCGTGCCGCCGAAGGAGTCGATCGTCCGCAAGGCGAGCCCGAGCCGGGGGTTCCGGCTCGCCCGGACGTACCCGACGAAGGCGCGCTCACGCGCGCTGGGTGCCGGTGTCTTCGGTCGGCTGCCGGTCCGCAACCCCGGCTTCGTGGCGCTGCTCGGTGGCCTGCACACGCTGCTGCTGCTCGCGCTCGACAACGCCGGCCAGCGGGTCCTGACCTTGCCGGTGTTCCTCATGGTGGCCGCGACGTTCGGGCTGACCATGTTCTTCTCGGCCGGGCTGTCCAGCCACCGGACGGTACGGCACTACGCGCTCGGCCTCGGACACGCCATCGCGCAGATAGCGCTGGCGGTCGCCGGTACCCAACTGTGGCGGCAATTGCCGTTCGACGCCTGGCCGTGGCCGTTGCCCGCGCTGACCGCGGCCGCCCTCTACGGTCCGGTGGCCGGCATCGTGGCGGCCCAGATCGTGGCGCTCTACCTGTTGATCGCGTCGAACTTCGGGGTGAACTTGAACGAGCTGTTCGCCGGGCAGGGGATCGAGGGCCACAAAGGCTTCCTGCGCATGCACTTCGCCGCGGACGGCACGATGACGATGTACGCGGTCGGGCTCGACAAGGTAGCGCACAAGTGGCGCCCGAACCCGGGTGGCCCACCGGATGCGCCATGGTTCGAGCCGGCCACACCGCTGCGGATCAGGCTGGTCGACGAGCCCGTCGTGTTCACCGCGGCGGCGCCGCGCGTCGGGGCGCCCGCACCCACGCCGAAAGCGGCTCAGGAGCGGTAGCGCTCCTCGTACGACTGCCGCGAGCCGCACACGCTCGCGCGGCTGCACGTGCATCGGGAGCCGTCCGCATCCATCCGGACCACCACCGCGTCGCGCGGCACGCTGTGCCCGACCACCCGCCCGTCCCCATCCGGTGTGGACACCCGCGCGCCGAGCGCCGGCGCGCTCGCCTGGAACTGCTGGTACAGCGGGGGTGGCTCGCCCTTTGGTGCAGACAGCATGTTACGGTCGGCGCTCCGCCGAAGCACAGATCCACAGCAGCGCAGCAACAGCGTCGTCTCCTTAACTGTGTATCACTTGATGATCTAGGCAGCGTCGTATAGGCTTTGCCCGTGACCGAAGATCACGTTCCTGAGGCGAAGCACGTCCGCTATGCCCGACTGGCTCGCATTTTCACGCCACGCACACCCGTTGCGAAGCGTGATCGTTTTGCCGGCCGAACAGCCCAGGTGCTTGATGTACTCAACGCCGTAGCTCAGCCCGGAACGCACGTTGTTCTATATGGTGAACGTGGCGTCGGGAAGACCTCATTGGCCAACGTGCTGTCGGAGTTCGTGCAGCCACTGTGGGACAACATCGGCAAAACCGTTCGTATCAATTGCACGACAGAGGACTCCTACAAAACCATTTGGACGAGAGTTCTCGACGAGATGGGCATCGACACTCCGGAGACTTGGGCTCTCGGAAAAGCCGATCCCGACAGCGTGCGGCGCCTACTTCGGGACGCCAAGCCGAGCCTTCTCATCCTTGATGAATTCGACCGAGTCGAAGATGATGAGGCACTTTCACTTATGGCGGATACGATCAAGGCTCTGTCCGATCACGCGGTGGAGACACGGCTCGTTATCGTCGGTGTCGCTGATTCGATTGACCAACTGATTGGGGAGCACGAGTCAATTAGCCGAGCTATTGCCGAGGTCCAACTGACCCGCATGACACCGGAGGAGGCCTCCCAGATCATCGACACCGGACTAGCCGAGGCCGGAATGTCAATCGATCCAGTCGCACACCACCGCATCGCCCGACTCGCCGAAGGACTGCCGCATTACGTTCATCTTCTTTGTCTGGAATCCGCGCAGCGGGCGGCGCTCGACGATCGAGAACGAGTAAGTACGGACGATGTGCGGACGGCGATTGACAATATCACCAGGAAACACTCTCTACTTCGTGAATACCAAACAGCCGTTCAGAGCCCACGCCAAGACACCCTATTCACACGAGTCCTGGCCGCCTGCGCCCTCGCCGAGAAGAACCGGCTTGGTTACTTCACGGCGAGTGCCGTGCGTGCACCGCTGTCGCGAATCATGGGACGACAGTACGACATTCCGGCATTCGCCACGCATCTAAAGGCATTTACCGGCGATGAAAGAGGTAGAATTCTTCAACGGGAAGGCACCGAAAGGAAGTACGTATACCGCTTCCGCAACCCGCTTCTCCAGCCATTTGCGCTGCTGGCCGCACTGTCCGAGGGCATGATTGCGGCCGACTATGTCGACGATGTCCTGGGCCAACAAGACAGGAACTGACAGCGCTGTGTCAGCGTGGTGCTCACGACTGCGAGTTACTTGGTGATCTCTAAGTTGGGCCGAGACCGTTGCTCGGACCTGACGGGTCAGCGGCTTTCGTACGCCTGGCGGGAGCCGCAGACCGACGCCCGGGAGCAGGAGCACCGGGATCCGTCGGCATCCATCCGCACCACGACCGCGTCCCGCGGCACGCTGTGCCCGACCACCCGGCCCGAACCCTCCGGGGTGTTCACACGTTCGCCGATGGACGGCGCGCTCGACTGAAATGCTGCGTATAACGGGTGCTCGTACTTCAGGCAGCACATGAGCCGGCCGCACGCCCCGGAGATGCGCAGCGGGTTGAGCGGCAGATCCTGGTCCTTGGCCATGCGGATGGTCACCGGCTCGAAGTCGGTGAGGAAGGTGGCGCAGCACAGATCCCGCCCGCACGAGCCGATGCCGCCCTGCACCTTGGCCGAGTCGCGCGCGGACAGCTGTCGCAGCTCGACCCGGCAGTGCAGGGTCGCCCCGAGATCGCGGACCAGCGAGCGGAAGTCCACCCGGTGCGGTGCGGTGAAGTAGATCGTCGTCCGCGCGCCGTCGCCGGGTACGTGGTCGACGGCGACGACCTTCATCGGCAGGTCGTGCTCGCGGATCAACCGTTTCGCGGCGACCTTGGCCTCGGCCTTCCGCTTGCGGATCAGCTCGGCGCGGCGCAGGTCGTCCCCCTGGGCGAGGCCCGCGAGCCGCGGGAACCCGGCCGTGTCCTCGTCGACCCACTGGGCCGCCCACACGCACTCGGCCACCTCGGCGCCGTCGTCGGTGGGCACCAGCACCTTGTCGCCCACGGCCGGGCGGAGATCACCGGGGTCGAGATAGAAGAGGCGGCCGTACCGGTTGAAGCTCACCGCGCACAGCATGCCCATGGCGCCCACCCTACTGTGCCGGCGGTTCTGGCTGAACAGGGTGATGTGCCGGCCCGTTCGGGCCGGCATCCGCCGCCCCTACCCCGGCCTCGCTCATTCCGATCGCGGGGCCGGGTCCTGCTGCTGCTCGGGCGGGCGGAACCTCTGAGCCGGTCGGGCTCCCGTCCGTCCGGCTGACCCGTTGGGACGGTCGATGGATCGGGCGGCCGCGCTTCGGTCCGATTCATCGCCCGGTTGGGTGAATCATGGAAATGCCCCGCGACAAAAGTCTGCTGCCCGGCGTTGAGTGAAGTGTTCCACCTAGGCCTGCGGGGGGTGCAGGAGCCACGGCGTCGCCAGCCGGAGCATCGCTCCAGGCGCGACGCCGTTGGCATGTCCGGGAGCCATCGTGCAGGCCGACCTTGGGGTCACAGCTGCACCTCGGTGGTCAGGTCGAACCGCGGCGGGCCGGCCGTGGTCGGTGCCCGGTAAGGGACCTCGGAGAGCCGCGGCGCCCATTCGGCGAGCAGCCGCTCGCCCCGGTCGTAGCCGTCCACCAGCACCTCCAGCACCCGGACCGCGATGCCGGCCGCAGCCTCGGCCAGCACGGCCGTGGTCTCACCGGCAGCGGTACGCAGCTCGACCGCCTCCGCGCTGGTGAGCACCGTCGCCAGGGTGCGGGCCGTCCGCTCCCGGAGGTCCGCCGCCCACCACCCGGCCTCGTCCACATAGGACGCCGTCCGGCGCAGGCCGTCGGCGAGATCGTCGTCGAGGTACCCGCTGAGCGCCTGCCACTGGGTCGCGAACCGGTCGGCGCCGGCACCCTGCCAGTCGGGCGCGCCGGGCAGAGCGGCATGCAACCGCGCGTACTCGTCGGCGAGGTCGCTGAGCGTGGCGCCGACGGCCGCCAGCGAGCCGGGTGTCGCCACCGCGAGCGCGCTCACCGCCTCACCGGGCAAGGCGCCCAGCCGGCGCAGCAGCGGCCAGACCGGGTGATGCTCGGGCGCGCCGGCCTGTGCCAGCACGGCGTCGACCTGGTCGAGAAGCTCGGCCGCGACCGGGGCCAGCCGATCCAACGCGTCCATCAGCCGCCGCCCTCCTGCCGTCGCCGGGCCTCGGCATCGGTCTCGGCGTAGCCCGCCGCGACCAGTCGGAGCACGGCTGCGGCGTCGGCGAACCGGGCCCCGTGCATGGCCGCCTCCCGCGACCGGGCCGCGACCGCCGCGCCGATCTGCGCGTCGAGCGTCCGGGCCAGCTCGCCCAGCCGGCCCGGCACGGTGACCGGCAGCGCGCCGGCCTCGGGCGTGAGCCTGGCCAGGATCCCCGCCGCAGCGGTCAGGTCGGCCCCGGCCCGCTCCGCCGCTCGGCTCAGATCCGCCAGCCTCATGGCCGCCCCAGACCCGGATAGTCGCCGAACGTCTCGGCGCGCAGCTTCTGCCGGGCCCAGCGGGCGGCGTCATGCGCGGCGCTGACCGCCGCCTGGATCGATCGCGACACCTCGGTGCTGGACCGCCCGTGCAGGGAACCCACCAGGACGACGTCCCGGATCGTGCCGTCGGCGGACACCCGGACCTCGACCAGCCCGTCGGGCGAATGGACGGTCACCTCGACGCCGCGCAGCGCGTGATGGAACTGCGCCTGCAGTGTCTCGATCCGGCGGAACCGCTCGATGGCCTGCTCGACCCAGGCCTCGTCGATCTCCCGTCCACCGCTCGACCGCACCATGCCCCGGCTGCCTCCCCGTTGCCGACGACTCCGGCCCGGCGCGTCCCTCCCCACGCCGCAACCCCGCGCCGTCGCCCTACGCCGGGTCACCGTACTCGCACGCTCAGCCCGTCGAAACCCCTGTGGATAACTGCCCTGTGGATAACTCAGCCACGCCACAGCGCGAGCATCATCGCCTCGACCGCGATCCGGGGCTTGACGTTCAGCTCGATGGCGTCGCGACAGGCGAGGACCGCCTCCAGCCGCCGCAGCGCGCTCTCCGCGGTCCACCGTTCGGCAGCCGCGTCCACTGTGGAGGCGGCATCGGCGTGCACCGGAGGTACCGGCGCGGCGAGGCGCTTGACGAGTACGTCCCGGTAGAAGCCGGCGAGGTCCACGAGCGCGCGGTCGAGCGAGTCGCGCTGCGCGCGGGTGGCCCGCGACCGTTGCCGGCGTTCGAGCTCCTTCAACGCACCCGCGGCGCCGCGGATGGCGCCGGCCGTGCCGCGCCCGGTGCCGCCCGCGCCGAGCGCCGTCGCCAGCGCGGACCGCTCGGACGAGTCCACCTCGGACACCGACGCGACCGCCTCGGCCTCGGCGGCTTCGATCAGCGCGGAGGCCGCATCGAAGCAGGCGCCCACGCCGGTGAGCTTGCGCGGCACGGTCAGAACCGCCTCGCGCCGGGCCCGGGCCGCCGGGTCGGTGGCGAGCCGGCGGGCCCGGCCCACGTGCCCCTGGGCCGCGGCCGCAGCCCAGGCTGCCACGTCCCGGGCGACGCCGTCGCGCTGCTGGAGCACGGACGCGACCGCCTCCGGGGCCGGTGTCCGCAGCGGTACCAGCCGGCAGCGCGACCGGATCGTCACCGAGATGTCGTCCGGGTGGATGGACGGCGTGCAGAGCAGGAACACGGTCCGGGCAGGTGGCTCCTCGACGGCCTTGAGCAGCGCGTTGCCGGCCTGCTCGGTCAACCGGTCGGCGTCCTCGACGAGCAGCACCTGCCACCGCCCACCGGTCGGGGACGACGCGGCCCGCAGCACGAGCGCGCGCATCTCCTCGACGCCGATCGACAGCCCCTCCGGTACGACGAAGCGCACGTCCGCGTGGGTACCCGTGAGCGTCGTGTGGCAGCCGGCGCACTCGCCGCAGCCGGTACCGGTCCTGCACTGGAGGGCGGCGGCGAACGCGCGCGCCGCGACCGAGCGCCCGGACCCGGGCGGACCGGTGAACAGCCAGGCGTGCGTCATCACGCCGGCCGGCGCCTCGGCACCGGAGACGATCCGGGCCGCCGCGGCGGCCGTGCGGCGCAGCGTCTCGACCGCCGCCGCCTGTCCGACGAGCGGCGCGAAGACCGAAGCGGTACTGCTCGCGCTCGTCGCTTCGCTGCCCGGTCCAGGCGGCACCGGCCCCGGGACCGTCACGAAGGCCGCCGTTCCAACTCGTGCTCCACAATGGACTTCAACACGTCGTCGGATAAGGAGGTGGGCTGGGCCGGTGGCGGCGTGGGCGGTACCAGCGCCTCGACCCGGGCGAGGACGACGGCGTTGATCTCGTCCGGCGGCTTGGCGGCGTCCAGCACCAGGTAGCGGGCCGGATCGGCGGCGGCGAGGTCGAGGAACCCGTACCGCACCCGCTCGTGGAACGCGGTCGACTCGCTCTCCATGGCGTCCGGAGCGTCGGTACGCCCGCTGACCCGGTCGAGGCCCACGGTGGGATCGACGTCCAGCAGGACGACGAGGTCCGGCTTGAGCCCGCCGGTGGCCCAGGCGGACAGCCAGGACACCTCGTCGACCGGGAGGGTACGGCCAGCGCCCTGGTACGCCAGAGACGAGTCCACGTACCGGTCGCTGATCACGATCTGACCGCGAGTGAGGGCGGGCCGGACGACCGAGGCCACATGGTGGGCCCGGTCGGCCGCGTACAGCAGCGCTTCCGCCCGTGGGGTCAGCGCCGCCGCGCCGATCGCGCTGTCCGGGTCGACCCGGCTCTCCAGGAGCAGCCGGCGGATCCGGGCCCCGATCTCGGTCGCCCCCGGCTCCCGGGTGACCAGGACCTCCCGGCCGCGCGCCCGCAACGCGTCGGCGAGCAGTGCCACCTGGGTGGACTTGCCGGCGCCCTCACCACCCTCGAAGACGACGAAGACGCCGCCGACCGCGGACGGCTCCGGTATCCCGAGCGGCCGGCCGCGCAGCGAGCTGACGATGTCCGCGATGATCGGTACTCCCGGCTTGTCGTCCATCTGGCGCAGCGCGGTCATCCCGGTGACCGCGCCGAACACGCCGGCCGCGAGCAGCAGCAGCCGGGTCGAGGAGACCGAGACGCCGAGCCCGGCGATGTCCAGTTCGCGGGACCCGCCGAGGCCGACCAGGATGCCGGAGAGCGAGATCGACAGGATCAGCACGAACCTGGTCGCGGTCTGCATGAACGCGAAGACCCGGCCGCGTATGTCGTCGGAGACCTCGGCCATGAGCAGCGTCGTACCCGACAGGAACGCCATCCCGGCGCCCATGCCCACGCAGAGCGCGCCGAGCGAGGCGAGCGTCAGGTGCCAGGCGAGCGCGAGCGCGCCAACGGCCAGCGCGGCGAACACGATGGAGAGTCCGAACCAGCGCCGCCGGGACAGCGCCCCGACCATCCGCGGCCCGAGGACGATCCCTACGCCGAGCCCGGCGAAGATCACTGCGAAGAGGACGTAGAACGTGGACGGACCGCCGCCGAGTGACTGGGCGTAGAACTGTGCCGTGCCGATGACCACGCCGGCCCCGGCGAACGCACCGAGCATGCCCAGCACGAGACCGCGGACGAGCGGGGTCCGCCCGACGAACGCCCAGCCGTGGATGAACTCCCGTAGTAGGCTACGGCGGTCCTCGTCGTCGTCCGGGTTGGTGTCGCGCCCGCTGATCTCCCGGATGCCGAAGAGCACCACGAGCGCGCAGACCAGGCGGGTCAGCGCGTTGAAGTAGAGCGCGATGGTGGTCGGCGTGGCCCAACTCCCGGGCGCCGGATGGAACACGCTGGTGAGAGCCGTGGTGGCACCGGCCAGCGCGAGCGCGGCGAGTACCGGGGTGATGCCGTACGTGGTGGCCAGCGAGACCTGGTTCGCCTTCTCCAGCCGCGGCCGGGGCAGCAGGTTCGGGACCGCGGCCTCCTTGGCCGGCCCCCAGACCATGCTCACGGCTTCGATGAAGAACGTGGCGACGGCCGCCCAGCCGATGACGATCTTCGGGTCTGAGATCAGCAGGCCGACCGTCGGGATCGACGCGAAGAGCAGGAACCGCGCGATGTCGCAGGCCACCATCGTGAACCGCCGGTCGAACCGGTCGGCGATGACGCCGGCGATCGGGCCCAGGATCAGCGCCGGCAGCAGGCGGACCGCGATGACCGAGCCGAACGCGAGCCCTTTGAGCGCGGCACCGGTCACCTGCTCGGCGGCGAAGATCGAGGTTGCCAGCAGGCCGAGCCAGTCACCCAGCGAGGTGAGTCCGAGAACCAGCCACAGCCGCCGGAACGGCCGGATACGTAAGATAGCGCGTAGCTCCGCGAACCCGGACAAATCCACAGAAGCTGGATTGACTTTCGGAGATGAAGATCCCTGGCGCCGGCTCGCGTCGCTCGACGCCGCCCCGTTGGACTTCGTGCCGATGGCCGTACCTCCGTGTGCCGGCCCGTACCCGAGCAAGGCCTCGCTTCACTCTAGACGGGTATCGGATCACCCCTACCCTGACATTCCCCTGAGAGCGCCGCTGTATACCCGCTCACAGAAATGCGAGAATGTTTCGCATGCTCGTCGCCGGTAACGCCGACGCCGTACGCGGACGGTACGACCTTGCCACCGCGCAGGTCGAGCCGCCATTCGCGGCCGTCGACCTCGACGCGTTCGACGCGAACGCGACCGCGCTCGCCGACCGGTCCGCCGGCAAACCGATCCGGGTGGCGACGAAGTCGGTGCGCTGCCGGACACTGGTCGAACGGGTCCTCGGCCGGACCGGCTGGCGCGGCGTCCTGTCGTACTCATTGAGCGAAGCGATCTGGCTCGTCGGGACGGGGACGGCGGGTGATGTGCTGGTGGCCTACCCGACCGCGGACCGCGCGGCGCTCGCGGCGCTGGCGGCCGACGACGCCCTCGCCGCGGCGATCACCCTCATGATCGACTCTTCCGACCAACTCGACCTCGTCGACGCGGTCGCGCCGGCCGACCGCCGACCCGGACTGCGCGTCTGTCTCGACGCCGACCTGTCCTGGCGCCCGGCCCGCGGGCTGCACATCGGCGTACGCCGGTCGCCCCTGCACACGGCGCAGTCGGTGGGTGCGCTGGCCGCGCACGTCACCCGCCGCCGCGGCTTCCGGCTCACCGGCCTGATGGGGTACGAGGCGCAGCTCGCCGGAGTGGGCGACACTCCCGCGGGTCGGTGGCTGCGGGCCCGGGCGATCCGGGCGATGCAGCGCTGGTCCTATGTGGACGTCCTGGAGCGGCGCGCCGCCGCGGTGCACGCCGCCCGGCAGCACGCGGACCTGGAGTTCGTCAACGGTGGCGGGACGGGCAGCATGGCCGCCACCGCAGCCGATCCGGCGGTGACCGAGCTGACCGCGGGGTCCGGTCTCTACGGGCCGTTGCTGTTCGACACCTACCGGGCCTGGCGACCGCGGCCGGCGGCGTGCTTCGCGCTGCCGGTGGTACGCCGGCCCGGCCCCGGGCTCGTCACCGTGGCCGGTGGGGGCTGGATCGCGTCCGGCCCGGCCGGGACGGACCGCCTGCCCACGCCGTGGCTGCCCGCCGGCCTGCGGCTGCTGCGCGCCGAGGGCGCCGGCGAGGTACAGACACCGCTTCGGGGACCGGCGGCCGACCGGCTGGCGATCGGTGACCGCGTCTGGTTCCGGCATGCCAAGGCCGGCGAGCTGTGCGAGCACGTGAACGAGCTGCACCTGGTACCGGGCGGGGCGGTGCCGACGTACCGCGGCGAGGGTCGCGCGTTCGGCTAACCGTCGACGTACCGGTGCAGGTACTCGCGGATCAGCGCCTTCGCCTCGGTGAGCACCGCCTCGTCACCCTCGGGGTCGCGGCGGAACGCCAACTTGATGAGCGCGTCGGCGGCCTCGACCGCGATCGTGAGGGCGAAGTTCAGCCGTGGCCCGACCGAGACGCCGAGCTGGCTCACCAGCAGGTCGGCGAGCTGGTCGGAGATGACCGCGTTGTTGTCGCGCTCCTCGTCCAGCAGGTGGACGTCGACCACGTCCCCGAAGTGCAGGGTCCGGAAGCCGGGGACGGTCCGGTGCATCGCGATGTACTCGTCGATGCCCGCGTCGACCGCGTCCCACCAGTGCGCGAACTCCCCCTCCGCGATGCGGCTGGCGAGCCGGTCCAGGTACGCCTCCAGGTTGCGCAGCGTCAGCGCCTGCACAACCGCCCGCTTGTCCGGGAAGAACTGGTACACCGAGCCGATCGCCACGCCGGCCCGCTCGGCGAGCAGCGTCGTCGTCAACGACTCGTACCCGAGTTCGTCGACCAGCTCGGCGCAGGCATCGAGCATCCGTTGCACCCGGGCTACGCTGCGCCCCTGCACCGGTACGCGGCGCAGCGGCCGGACCGTCAGTGTGGCCACGCCAACCCCCTCACGATCTGCGAACACTACTCCGATTAACGAGTCGCGGGGGTAGATGAATCGCCCGGTTATGCCCGAACTATGACCGTGCGTTCCTTGACACGTCCCTGACGTGAAGGATACTCAGATTTGATGTCCACCACGAAACACCGGGAATGGCGCAACTGGGCCGGGAACCAACACGCCACCGCCGCGAGCGTCGCCCGGCCAGGCTCGACCGGCGAGGTGGTGGAGACGGTACGCCACGCGGTGGCGAACGGGCTCACCGTCAAGCCGGTCGGCAGCGGCCACTCGTTCACCGACATCGCCGCGACCGGCGGCGCACGGCTGCGCCTCGACCGGCTCACCGGGATCGTCTCGGTCGACGGCACGCGCGTCACGGTCCGGGCCGGGACGACGATCCGCGCGCTCAACCGGGCGCTGGCCGGACACGGGCTCGCGCTGCCGAACCTCGGTGACGTCGACGCGCAGTCCATCTCGGGTGCCATCGCCACCGGTACCCACGGCACCGGCGCCTCGTACGGCAACCTGGCCACGTTCGTCGAGGCGCTGGAGCTGGTGACCGCCTCGGGTGAGGTGATCACCTGTGACGCCGGCCGCCGGCCGGAGGTCTTCGCCGCGGCCCGGGTCGGTCTGGGCGCGCTCGGCGTGCTGACCGAGGTGACGCTGCGCTGCGAGACGGCGTTCGTGCTGCGCGCCGAGGAGCGGCCGACCCCGCTGGCGGAGACGCTCGCCTCGTTCCCCGACGACGTCGAGGCGAACGAGCACGTCGAGTTCTACTGGCTGCCGTACACGGAGATGACGCTCGTCAAGCGCAACAACCGGGTGTCGGTCGACTCCCGGCCGATGACCCGGCTGCGCGCCTGGTGGGAGAACGACTTCCTCCAGAACGTCGCGTTCGGTGCCGTCTGCCGGCTGGGTCGGGCGATGCCGTCGCGGGTGCCCCGGCTCGCGCGTACCGTCGCCCGGTTGTTCTCCCCGGTCACGTACACGAACCGGTCCGACCGGATCTTCACCACGCCGCGCCGGGTGCACTTCCTGGAGATGGAGTACGGGCTGCCGCGCGCCGCGCTGCCCGAGGCGTTCGCGGCGCTGCGCCGGATCGTGGCCGGGCTGCCGTTCCCGGTCCTGATGCCGGTGGAGGTACGGGTGGCGGCGCCCGACGACATCTGGCTGTCCCACGGGTACCGGCGGGACTCGGTGTATCTCGCGATCCACCAGTACGTCGGGATGCCGTACGCGCCGTACTTCCGCGCCTTCGAGGGCGTGTGCACCCAACTCGGCGGCCGGCCCCACTGGGGCAAGCTGCACTGGCGGGACGCGGAGTCGCTGCGTACGGCGTACCCCCGGTTCGACGACTTCCTGAGCGTGCGGGACAAGCTGGACCCTGATCGGGTCTTCGCCAACGCCTACACCGTGCGGGTGCTGGGGGCGTAGGTCGCGTCCCAGTCGATGTGGTGGTCGTACATCCAGGCGAGCGTCTCGGGCTTCTTCGCCATCCGCCTGATCATGATCGGCAGCATCAGGTCCAGGACCACCCGGCCGAACAGGCCGGGCACCTTCGTGCTGCTGCTGCGCCGGCCGTGCCGGACGATCCGCTCGACCCGGTCGCGGCGCAACCGCTCGTACCGCCGGAACGCGGTCGGGATGTCCGGCGCGTCGCGCAGGCAGCGGGCCAGCATCACCGAGTCCTCGATCGCCATCGACGCACCCTGCCCCGATGAGGGCGAGGTCGCGTGCGCGGCGTCGCCGACAATGATCATCCGATCGGTGTACCAGCGGGGTACCGGCGGCAGGTCGTACGTGTTCCAGCCGTAGAAGATCTCATCCGTGTGTCGGATGAGATCCAGCGCCGGGCTGTTGTCGTCCGTGAACAGCTCGTTGAGGTACGCGCGCCACTCCTGAGGCGTGATCCGGGCCAGCTCCTCGGGGGTCGGCTCGGTGGCCCGTGGCGGGTTGGCGAACCACCAGACCTCCCCGTTCGGCAGCTTGGTGTAGCTGAAGAAGCAGCGCTTGCCGAAGATCATGTGCATCACGTGGGGCTCGCCGGCCGGGCCGACGCCCGTGGCGTACCCACCGGTGTTCATCAGCGGGACGTACCTCGCGTTCGGCGCGTGCGGGTCGATCAGTTCCCGGGTCCGGCTGCGCAGCCCGTCCGCGCCGACGAGCAGGTCGCCGGTGGCCTCGGTGCCGTCGGCGAACCGGGCCCGAACACCGGTCGCGGTCTCCTCGGCGTCGACCAGGCGCTTGCCGTGCACAACCGGGATCCTGCGCCGGGCCGCCTCGGTCCGCAGCGCGACGTAGAGGTCGGCCCGCTTGATCAACAGGCTGGGCTCGTCGTTGTGGACGCCGGTGAGGGGCAGTTCGCCGAGGGTACGGCCGGCGTGGTTGAGCATCGCCATCCGCGGCGTCGGGTGCCCTCTGTCGGCGAGGACCTGGCCGAGGTCGAGGGTGCGTAGCCCGTCCATCCCGTTGACGGCGAGGGTGAGGAACGCACCGACTCCGTCGGCGTCATGCCCGTACGCCTCGTAGACGACCGACTCGATGCCGGCCTTCTGCACAGCCATGGCGGTGACCGGGCCGGCGATGCCGCCACCTATGATCAAGGCTTTAGTCATAAGATGACTATACATACTATGACTATCAGTCGGCAAGGTCGTGTCGTGTCTGGTCTTATCGTGTCTGTCGTGAGTTCGACGCCCGCCCGCCGCTCCCCGCTCGCGATGGTGGTGCTCTCGCTGCTGGCGGAGGCACCGATGCACGCGTACCGGATGCAGCAGCTGATCAAGGAGCGGCACAAGGACGAGGTGGTGAACGTCGCGCAGCGCAACAGCGTGTACCAGACGATCGACCGCCTGCAGCGCGCCTCGCTGATCCAGGTGGCGCACACGGCGCGCGAGGAGCGCCGACCGGAACGGACCGTGTACGAGATCACCCCGGCCGGCCTGGCCACACTGCACCAGTGGCTGCGCGACATGCTCGCGACGCCGGCCCGCGAGTTCCCGGACTACCCGGCGGCGCTGGCGTTCCTGCCGATCCTGCCGGTGGACGAGGTGGTCGCGGCGCTGCGCCAGCGGGTGACCGTCCTGGCGGACCGGCTGGCCGCCGCCTCGGCGACCCTGGCCGACGCCGCGACCTGGCTGCATCCGGTGTTCCTGGTCGAGGACGACTACCGGACCGCGATGACCCGGGCAGAGCTGGACTGGACCCGGTCGCTGATCGGGCGGATCGAGTCGGGTGAGGTGACCTGGACCCGCGAAGACCTCACCGCCGCCGGCGAGCCGGGCGGCAGCGACCCGGGCGGCGGTCCTTGATCGTGCTGATGACGCTACGTGCTCTTCTTCCGCGGGGCGGCCTTCTTGGCAGCGGCGGCCTTCTTGGGGGCAGCCTTCGTCGCCGCGGTGGTCTTCTTTGCCGCGGTGGTCTTCTTACTCCCGGTGGTCTTCTTCGCCCCGGTGGTCTTCGTCGTCGCACGCTTGCGCGGCTCGGCCGGCCCCTTCGCCCGCTTCTCCGCCAGCATCTCGCTGGCCTGCTCGATGCTCAGCGTCTCCACGAGCATGCCCCGCCGCAGCGAGGCGTTGGTCTCGCCGTCGGTCACGTACGGGCCGAACCGGCCGTCCTTGATGACCAGCGGCCGGTCGGTCAGCGGGTCGGCACCCATCTCCCGCAGCGGGGGCTGGGCGGCCCGGCGGGTGCGGATCTTCGGCGCGGCCAGCCGGGCCAGCGCGTCGGCCAGGTCGACCGTGAAGATCTGGTCCTCCGAGTCGAGCGACCGGAACTCGTTGCCCTTCTTGACGTACGGACCGTACCGACCCGACGCGGCCAGCACCTCCTCGCCGTCCGGCGCGATGCCGACCACCCGGGGCAGCGACAGCAGGCGTAGCGCTTCGGCCAGCGTCAGCGCGTCCGGGGACTGCGACGGCAGCAGCGAGGCGTTCTTGTCCCCTGTGGACACATAGGGCCCGTACCGGCCGGACTTGAGCACGATCGGCTCGCCGGTCTCCGGGTGGTCGCCGAGCTTGCGCTCACCCGAGCCGCCGAGGTACAGCTCCTCGACCTTCTCACGCGTCAGCTCGTCGGGCGCGATGCCCTCGGGCAGGCTGACCCGGTCCTCGCTGTCCGGGTCCGGTTCGGCGTCGGGCAGGGTGCGCTGGAGGTACGGCCCGTAGCGACCCACCCGGACCACCACGTCCCGCCCGGAGTCGTCCCGGAACAGCGGGATCGAGTTGATGCCCCGCGCGTCGATGTCGCTGAGCTGCTCGGTGACCATCCGCTTGAGCCCGCCGGAGCGCGCGATCGAGCCCTGCTCGCCCAGCTCACCGCCGAAGTAGAACGAGCGCAGGAAGTCAACGGCCGCCGCGTCGCCGGCCGCGATCTCGTCCAGCTCGTCCTCCATCGCCGCGGTGAAGCCGTAGTCGACGAGGCGCGGGAAGTGCTGCTCCAGCAGGCCGATCACGGCGAACGCGAGGAACGACGGCACCAGCGCCTGGCCGCGCTTGAAGACGTACCCGCGGTCCTGGATCGTCTGCATGATCGAGGCGTACGTCGACGGCCGGCCGATGCCCAGCTCCTCCAGCGCCTTGACCAGGGATGCCTCGGTGTACCGGGCCGGCGGCTGGGTGGTGTGCCCGACCGCCTCCAGCTCCTCGGCGTCCAGCGGCTGGCCCTTGACGAGCGTGGGCAGGCGCCGCTCGGCGTCGTCGGCCTCGGCGTCCTCGTCGTCGGAGCCTTCCACATAGGCCCGCAGGAAACCGGGGTCGGTGATCGTCTTGCCGGTGGCGCCGAAGTCGACCTCTTCGTGGTTCGTGGACACGGCGCGGATCCGTACCGACACCGAGAAGCCGACCGCGTCGGTCATCTGGGACGCGATCGTCCGCCGCCAGATCAGCTCGTAGAGCTTGAACTCCTCTGTGGACAGTTCCTCGGCCACCTCGCCGGGGGTCCGGAAGTTGTCACCCGCGGGACGGATGGCCTCGTGCGCCTCCTGGGCGTTCTTGACCTTCCCGGTGTACCGGCGCGGCTCGGCCGGGACGAAACGGTCCCCGTACAGGTCCGCGATCTGCTGCCGGGCGGCGGCCAGGGCCGTCTCGGAGAGGTTCACCGAGTCGGTACGCATGTAGGTGATGTAGCCGTTCTCGTACAGGCGCTGCGCCGTGCGCATCGTCTGCGCGGAGGAGAACCGCAGCTTGCGGGCTGCCTCCTGCTGCAGGGTGCTGGTGATGAAGGGGGCGTACGGGCGGCGCCGGTACGGCTTCTCCTCGACCCTGGTGACTGTGAACGGCCGGCCCTCGAGCCGGGCGGCGAGCCCGCGGGCGGCCCGCTCGTCGAGGTGGACCACGCCACCCCGGGGCCGGCCGGTGGTGGGCTCGAAGTCCTTGCCGGTGGCGACCCGGTCTCCGCCGAGCGCGATCAGCGTGGCGCCGAACGTGCGCGGTCCCTCGACGTTCGGGTCCTGGACGGCGAGCGTGGCGACGATGTCCCAGTATTCGGCCGAGCGGAATGCCATCCGCTGCCGTTCCCGCTCGACCACGATCCGGGTGGCGACGGACTGCACCCGGCCCGCCGAGAGCCGGGGCATGACCTTCTTCCACAGGACCGGGCTGACCTCGTACCCGTAAAGGCGGTCCAGGATGCGGCGGGCCTCCTGCGCGTCGACCAGGTCCCGGTCGATGTCCCGCGGGTTGGCGACGGCGGCCGCGATGGCCGGTCTGGTGATCTCGTGGAAGACCATCCGCTTGACCGGCACCTTGGGCTTGAGCGTCTCGACCAGGTGCCAGGCGATCGCCTCGCCCTCGCGGTCCTCGTCTGTCGCGAGGTATACCTCGTCGACTTCTTTCGCCAATTTGGACAGTCGCGCGATCTGCTGCTTCCGGTCCGGGGTGACCACGTAGAGCGCCTGGAAGTCGTGCTCGACGTCCACGCCGAGGCGGGCCCACGGCTCCTTCTTGAACCTGGCCGGAACGTCGGCCGCGTTGCGTGGCAGGTCGCGGACGTGCCCGAGGCTGGCCTCGACGACATACCCCGGGCCCAGGTAACCCGAGATCGTCCTGGCCTTCGCCGGAGATTCGACGATGACCAGTCGGCTGCCCTTTCGCGAGCTTGCGTGCGAAAGCGGCGGGCGCTGTCTGGTGGTCGGCACGGCACTCCCTGCTACCGGAGGTATCAGCAGTTGTCCAAGGTAACGCGCCCGCTCCGGCTCCGGTTGCGAAACGTATGTCATCGCAGATGGCGACGTTCGACGGGAATCGGGGCGGCGACCGGCGGACACACACGCCGATCGCGCCACCGTACACCCCGAGTCAATGTGACGCAGGTCACTCCCGGCCGTAGGGCTCAGGCGGCCGGCCACGCACCGGGCGGCGCCACCGGCGGCACCTCGCCGACCAGCTCCGCGAGGCGCGCGAGCCGGCGCCGGCCCTCGATCCGGTACGCCGGACCGCCAGCGCCGGGTGAGACGAGCACGCCGGTGAGGCCGAGGGCGGCCAGCGCGGAGCCGACCGGTCCCCAGCACGGCTCGTCGGACCGGCCGAGGCGCAGCACGTACCCGCCCGAGTCGTCGTGCGAGCCGGCCGAGACCGCCCACAACCGCAACCGCCGACCGTCGAACGCGAAGCCCGCCGGAGGCGCCTTCGTCTCGTTCCGCAGCCAGGCCGCCGCCAGCGGAGCGAGCAGGGAGGTGTACGAGGTCCGCACGGCGTACTGTGCGTCTACTGTGGATACCCAGGTGCCCAGCAGGCCCCGTACCGTGAACTCGGCCAGCAGCACGTGCACCCGCCACGCGTCGGGCACATCCACGTAGACCCGCGCGGTCCCGCCCATCCGGGCGACCTGTCCGGGGCCGGCCAGCAGCCCGGCCAGGTCAGCCGGTGTCGGATCGGCGGCCTCGACGCCGAACAGCGACAGCTGCCGGGTCAGCGGCATTCCGGTACCTCGCCGAACGCCCGCTGTAGCTCGGCCGAGCGCAGCTTGCCGGTGTCGAGCGCGCTGCGCCCGTACTCCTCGGTAAGGGTGGTCATCGCGGCCGTGACCCCGTCGTAGAACGCCTTCGCGTCCCCGGTGTCGAGCCCCGCCACCGCGGTGCGGGCCCGGCCGTAGGCATCCCGCGCCGCGGTCAGCGACGCCACGAACGACCGCGCGACCTCGCCGCCACCGTCCACATCGGGCACGCCGGCGGCTTCCACCCGCGACCGGGCCGCCTCGCTGGCCGCCTCGGCGCCGGCGAGCAGGCGGGTCAGGTTCTCCTTGGCCTGCGCCGGGGTGGTCGCGGCGTCCATCTGGCTCTGCGCCCGCTCGGTCAGCGAGCCGATCTCGGACCGCCACGGGGTGAGCGCCGCGCACACCGAGGCCGCCCAGGCCGCCGGCGACGGCCCGCCGCCGCACGCGCCGAGCGCCAGGCCCAGCAACAGCAGGGGTACGAGCGCGCGGGTCGTACGCATGCCGCAGAGCTTAGAGCCGACGGCGCTCCGCCAGCACACGACAACGGCGGGTAGGCACCTCGACATCGGGCCGGGCCGACCGGTCGGTCGCTCACGAAATGTCCGGTCCGACGACGGGTACGCCCAGGTCAGCAAGGCACCGGGTGACGTGCCGGGCCGCAACCGACGTTCCCGACCGGCTGGTCGGGTGGCCCCGCCGGCGGCCAGCGGGGTCACCAGCTCGGCCCGGCAGGCGTCGTGCGCCCGCTCGATCGTCGCGACCGCGTTGTCGCTGGTGGCTGAGTTATCGACCATGTCAGAGACGATGTGTCGACTTGTCCGGCCCGTCATTTCCGGCGTACGGTCGGCCCGATCGAAGGGGGAAGCTCAATGTCCGCCATCCGGCTTCTGGCGCGGGCCGCCGCCGCGACGGGCCTGGCCATCGGTGCGACCGTCGTCCTGGTCGGGGTCACCACCGGTCCGGCCGCCGCCGCGGACGCGTCCTGCCAGCTGTCCCGGCTGCCGAGCCGCATGTCGGTCGGGGGCAACGGCGCCCAGATCGCCGGGCAGGTGCGCAGCAGCGACCGGGAGGTTCTGGACGTTGTACAGATCCTGTGGCGGATCCGGCTCAACGACCTCTCCGCCGACCAGGTGAGCCTCAGCGGCATCGACCTCTCCGAGGAGGACGAGGAGGTCCGGGGTACCGAGCAACTGCGGTCGGTCGGGCCCTTCGGTCGTACCGTGGCGCACACGCTGCGGTTCGGCTCGGGCGCGCAGCCCGGGCGGGCGACAGTGACGATGACCGCGTTCATCCGGGACAACGGGGAGCTCAAGGAGGCCTGCTCGCAGCGGGTGACGACGAACGTCCAGGGGGTTCGCGGGACGCCCACCCCGTCGCTGGCGCCGACCCCGCTGGAGACCGGGCTCGCCGAGGCGTCGCAGAGCCCGCCGGTCGCCGCGGCCGCCCCACCACCGGCGCGGCCGGCGGACAGCGACTCCGCCCTGTGGCCGCTCTACCTCCTAGGGTTGCTGCTCGTCGCGGGCGGCGGCGGGATCGTGGCGCTGCTGTTGCTGCGCCGCCCGCGCGAGGACGACGAGGCCCCGGTCTACGAACCGGCGTACGTGGCCGGCTACGACACTCCCGGCCACGGCGCCCCGGCTCCCGGCCACGGCGCCCCGGCTCCCGGCCACGGCGCCCCGGCTCCCGGCCACGGCGCCCCGGCTCCCGGCTACGGCGCCCCGGCTCCCGGCTACGGCGCCCCGGCTCCCGGCTACGGCGCCCCGGCTCCGGGGTACGGCGCGCCGGTTCCCGGCTACGGCGCCCGGCTCGCCGACGCCGGCTTCGGCACGCAGCCCGCGTACCACGGGTACGGTGCCCCGCCGCCGCACCCGACCCACGCGCTGC